>Ga0209062_1000493_pt1 | contig 115317 bp, 104 predicted proteins | sample Coa_R2_2_FD_187158 | JGI IMG/M metagenome (GOLD analysis project Ga0209062, IMG submission 187158) | Surface soil microbial communities from Centralia Pennsylvania, which are recovering from an underground coalmine fire - Coalmine... | ecosystem: Environmental > Terrestrial > Soil >... | reverse complement strand
GGGGCGAGTGGATTCGAACCACCGACCTCCTGGTCCCGAACCAGGCGCTCTAGCCAGGCTGAGCCACGCCCCGACGAGTGTGGTGTAACTCCAATGCGCGGTCGAGACTCGGCCGCGACTCGTTGCTACAGAGCTATTGTAGCATCCGCCTCGCAACCGCCGAAGCCGTCCGCGATTTGCTTAAGTTTGGCCGCTATTTGCAACAGTCCGAGCGACGAGCGCGTTTTGGTTCGTAGCGGCCTTCGGAATCGTAAAAATTCGGCCGCTGAACGATTGCACTATCCGCTGGCAGGTGGACAGCCCGAGACCGCTCCCTTCGTATTGCGCGGACGCGTGCAGGCGGTGAAACGGCTCGAAAATGGTTTCGTGGTACTGCGGCTCCGGTTTCCCAGCGAGGAAAGCTCACCTCGTTGCAGCAGGGCGGGATTTCACCGTTTGCGAGCAGCTCACGCGAGGACTCACGAAGAGGCGTCGCGGCTTACGGCCACTGACACCTTAACGACGGCAGGTTACTGCGCGGCTTCCTTCGAGGGCGGCTCGAGCCGAAATGTCAGCACTACGTTTTTGCGCGTGTCGTAGGTGCTGACCTTCTTTGTCACCGGCGCTTCGCCGTCATGCTTCGCGGTCAGTTGATAGTCAATATCCATGTGCAGGTCTTTGAAGATGAATCGCCCATCGTCTTGCGTAGCGAAGTCGATTACCTTACTGGTCTTCATGTCCTTGAGCTGCACAATCGCGCCCGAGATCGGGTTCTCGTTGCGATCCTTGACGAACCCCGAGATAGTTCTGGCGTCCGAAGGCTTAGGAGGTTTCTCTTTGTTCTCGAGAATAATGGACGGCTTGTTATTGTCATTCGGATTCGTTTGCTGCGCGAAAGCGGGCGACAAGGCCGCGCACAGGCTGAAAATAGAGGCCAGCTTGAGATTCCACATACCGCTTGTTACAGGATAGTCGAACCAGCAGTGGAGGAGCAGGCTGTGCCGCCGGACGCCAGGTCAGAACTTGTTGAGTTCGGCGATCAGGGCGCGCAGCCCCTTTTTGCGATAGATCTGCACCAGGCGCTGCTCTTCGTCGGAGGGCGCCAGCACGCGCTGCAGTTCGGGCGAGCCAAGGTCGGCGCGACTGGGAATCCAGAGCGTGCCGTCGCTGAACTCGACGCTGCTGACGAAACCGGTCATACCTTCGATCGACAAAGGCTGGCCGCCGCGCTGGGGAAACTTGAGCGTGGTGCTTTCCAGAATAGGACTCTTCTGGCCGGGCGCTAGGTTCAGTTCGGCGGGTACCGATCCTGCCAGGAACTCGCCGCCGGTGCGGTCCCGGAGAATCCAACCCATTTCCAGGTAGCGGATGGCGCGATCCGATCGATTCTTCACTTCCAGCCGAGGTGCCCGAACTTCATTTCCAGCGATACGCGCTGCGCCTTCCATCGGCTCGACGGGAGAATCGGGGAGCTTCAGGAACGCAAACTGAAGCTGCTTGTCCTGTTCGAGATTAGTCGCGCGGCCCCCGCGGACCACCTGAACATCGAGTGTAGGACGATCCGCCTGCCGGGCCAAGCTTCCAATCATTTCCTGGCGCAGACGTTCGGTTCCGCCTTCGGCGAGCAGCGCTTTAAAATATTTTCGATCGCGCCGCGCTTCCCATTCCGAAAGCGTCATGGTGCGGCGCGAACTGAGCTTATCGGGACCATAGAAGCTCAGGTCATCGAAGAGCACGCCATCCAACCCGATCTGGACCGGAACGTTAGCCGAGCCTTGCAGCGGACGCAGCAGGCGCAGGTCAACGCGCACAGGAAAGGTTTCTTCCGGGCCGACGTCCAGGCTGGTGATGCTAACAGAGCCTTTGCCGCCCGGAGTGACATCCTGAGCGGTGACCACCAAAGTAACTCCTCGAATCCGCCGCTGCGTCGCGTTGCGGAGCGAGAGCGCGGCGTGCAGATCGAGCAGCATGGCGCCGCCGCGCGCGATCTCGCTGGAGTCACCCGGATCGGCTGCCAGGACTACGACCGGCGAATCTTTGGGCAGGTCGATTTTTAATACGGCGGCTGCCTGCACTGCGCTCACGCTAAGCCCTGCCATCGCCAACATGGCCGGGAGGCTACGGCTCAGCATAGTAAACCTTATTGGTTGTGACCTGGCCGGTGTCCGCATCGACATAGCGGATGCCGGCTGAGCCTTGCAAGCTCACCGATACGGTAACGCCGTCCGAATGTGGGTGCGTTAAAGACATCGCGCGGCCATTCTCTTTGACTTCGATACCGGCCGCCGTAGCCTCAAGCACGACCTCGTCGGGCGCAATAATCGGACTCTTTACTACACTTCCGGTCCGCTCGGGCCGGATCCGGTGCAGCACCGAGATCAGGTGGTCGGCTTGCGGGCGCGGCAGGCTGATCCAAAATGCAATGAGGAACACAACCGTCGCGCAACCCAGCACAAAGGCCGCATTCCAACCGAGGCGGAATGGGCGGCGCGCAGCAGGCCGGTCGAAGCGCGCAATCGCTTCTCCAGCCGCCAAGCCTACGCGAATATTTCCGGTCATCTCGGCTGCGAGCCGGCTCCAGTTAAGATCCTTCGGAGATTCGGCGGCAACTTCGCGCACCAGCTCGGAGGTATCGCGCAGAGCTCCGACTTCGGCTTGACAATCGCGGCACTGCGCGATGTGCCGGCGCACCCGCCAGCGGTTCCAATACCCATCGAGATCGCCGCCTGCGAACAGCGCGATTTGGGCTTCGCTGGGGTGCTTCATGGCGTTTTCCTTCCCGCTTGCCGCCGGCTGCGTTCCACGTAGCGGCGGAACTTGATGCGGGCGTTCGCGATGTGCGAGCGCACGGTGGCCTTGGAGCAGTTCATCTGTTCGGCGACTTCCTCGGCTGGAATGCCTTCTACATCGCGCAGCAACAGCGCGGTGCGTTCGCGCTCGGTTAGAACCGTGAGCCCTTCTTCGAGGTAGGCCCGGTGTTCGGAACGGAGGACGGCCTGCTCGGGTGTTTCCGACGGCTCGCTCAGCGGCTCGATCAGGCTGTCGATCTCGCAGAAGTTGACCTTGCCGTTCCGGCGCAGAAAATCGATGGCGGTGTTGCTAGCGATCCGGGAGAGCCAGTGCGCCGCTTTTTCGGCATCCTTAAGCTGGTCCTGGCGCTGGAGGGCTTTAATGAAGGCTTCCTGGGTCAGGTCTTGGGCGTCGGCGACGTTTCCTACGATGCGGTAGATGAGCAGGAAAATTCGTCGTAAGTTGTCGGAAATAAAGCGGTTCTGTAGCTCCTGCGCCGCCAGCTGGCTGGCCTGGAGCTCAGAGGGCGCGCCCAGGTCGCTCATCATTTCCTCGACGGTGTGCACGAACGCGGTCATGCCTATAACAGGCTGACGCGAAAAAGCTAAAAACGTGCAAGGTGTTTCGGGGCACTACGTACTGAATCGACCCCCTCTCTCCCATTGTATAGAGGCTTCCATTGTACCCGGGTTTCGGTTTAGGGCCAATCCTGGTTGCGCGGTTGTCTTTTAGAACTCCAATAAGCAGGCAAAGGCGTCTTCGGGGAGCTCATCCAGCGATGCAACAGCGAGGTCGGCGGCGGCCAAGCGCCCATTCCGGCTGACTCCGATACACCGCATGCCGGCGCGGTGAGCTGCTTCGACTCCCATGGGTGCATCCTCGACTACGATGCATTCCCGCGGGGTGGCGCCAAGCCGTGTTGCGGCGACTAGGAACACCTTCGGATCCGGCTTTCCGGCGCTGACATCCTCGGCCGAGACGACGGCATCGAAAAAGTTCGCGATCCCGAGGATTTCCAGCACGACCTCCACGTTCTTACGGGGAGCCGAGGAGGCAATCGCTTGCCGCCAACCGCGTTGGTGCAAACGGCTCAGCCACTCGGCGGCGCCCGGCAAGGGAGTGACACCATGTTCCCGCAATAACTTTCGATAAACGGATTCCTTTTCGAGACTCACGCGTCCGATCTCGTCACGGGTAGCGCCGGGACCCAGCCAGCGGGGCAGGATTTCGTCGTTTCGGAGGCCGAAAGTAGAGAGAAACTCGGGGCGCGTAATCGTACGGCCGAGAGAGGCCATGGTATCCCGCCAGGAGAGCCAGTGATACTCTTCAGAATCGAGCAGCGTGCCATCCAGGTCCCAAAGCACTGCGCCGGTCATGTTTTTTCATTTTCGCAGGATCGGTTAGTGCGAATAATTCACGCACGGCGGTTCGGGACCGCGATGGGCTGAGTGCGGGAAAGGACTCGCGGGCAGCGCTTTCGTTCGGCACTGTTTTAGTTTTTGCGCGGGCGGAATATAATGATGTGCTGCCGCGGCAGAACCTCGACGACCTGATCGAATTGAAAACCTTCGGGCTCGACCTCGGCTTTCACCTCGCTCACACTCATTTTATGATCCGGGAGAATGGGCACGGCCGGATCTTCCTTACGATATTCAAGCAGGACCAGGCGCCCGTTTGGCTTGAGCGCGTCGCGCATGTGGTCCAGCATAGCCTGGGGTTGTGAGAATTCGTGATACACGTCCACCAGCAGGATGAGATCGAGTGCGCCCGCCGGAAGCTGTGGATCGCTGGGCGTGTCGAGAACGGTCTGGACGTTGGTCACCTTCTCCTGCTGGGCGCGCTCGCGAATTATGTCAAGCATCTGCGGCTGGATGTCGACGGCGTAAACCTTGCCGGCCGGTCCAACCAGCTTAGACATTTTGAAAGACATGAAACCGCTGCCGGCTCCTACGTCGGCGACGGCCATGCCGCGCCGGATTCCGATCGCCTGGAGCGCTTTATCGGGTTCTTCTTCGGCTTCGCGCTCCGGCCGATCCAGCCACCCGGAACCGGCGGCGCTCATCACGCCAGCGATGTGGCGTCCTGTGACGGGATGGACGCCCTGGGCGGCCAAAGGAGAAAGGCAGAGGAGGAGAGCCAGAATCAGGACCATGTGTTTCACTGTGCGCGAAGCTCGACGGGATGTCAAATGGGAGATCGCGTGCCGAGGACGACTGGCCTGCCGATGCGGGTGGGCGGATAATAATAGGTACGGATTCGCATGAAGGCATTGTGGATCGCACTGATGATCGCGCCGCTCGCGCTCCGAGCGGCTCCGGCAGAAAGAAAGCTTGCGGTTGTGGGGGCGGTTTTCGCTCAAATCGATGACGGACCGCCGACCGCCGTTGATGACCAATTCGTCCCCGGCGAAACGCTGTTCTTCCGTTGCCAGGTGGAGGGTTACAAGAGATCGGAGGACAACGACATGCAGCTGGAATACGAAGTGCGGGCCGAGGATGCGCGCGGCGTACTGCTGCTTCTGCCGGAAAAAGGAATGCTTAAGACCAAGCTGTCGCAGGAAGACAAGAACTGGTTGCCTAAGATCCGCTACACAGTGGTGGTTCCTCCGCTGGCTGAATCCGGCGAATACCGCGTGACGGTAACGATCAAAGACGATCTGGCAGGCACCGCTGCCGAGAGCCAAGCTAAATTCCAGGTGCAAGGCCGCGATGTTGCGCCGAGCGATACGCTGGCAGTGCGCAACTTCCGATTTTTCCGCGGCGAGAACGATGAGAAGCCGCTCGAAGTCCCCGCGTACCGGCCGGGCGATTCATTATGGGCACGCTTCGACATGACCGGCTATGAGATCGGCGAGAAGAACGTGTTCGATATCGGCTATGGACTCGTGGTGCTGCGCTCGGACGGAACGGTGGCTTACTCGCAGCCGGAGGCCGCGAATTCAAAAGACGCGCCGTTTTATCCGCAACGGTACCAGCCGGGCGAACTGAGCCTGAACATGCCGAAGGATATCGCCAAGGGCGAGTACACGATTGTGCTCACGGTGCGCGACAACGTCGGCCAGCAGACCTGCGAAGTCCGCGAGAAGTTCTCCGTCGAGTAGCTGCTCGCCGGCGTACGGCGAGAGCGAAGATGTGCATCCGGAGCCGGCACGAATTGGCCTGCATGAGAGCCGCGTTGCGCCGCAGCCGGGAGATTAATCGTAGTGTTCGCGCACTACCTCGGCGGATATGGCCCTCTTCAGGACCCGCAGTGCCGCGGTGTTTGGAATCGAAGCCCATCTGATCGATGTCGAGGTGGACATGTATCCGGGCGGGAGTGCACGCGATTTCGTCACCGTGGGGATGCCGGACACGGCTGTGCGGGAGAGCCGCGAACGAATCAAATCGGCGCTGCTGAACTCGGGTTTCGGATATCCGAACAAGTCCGTCACCATAAACCTGGCGCCGGCGAACGTGCGCAAGGAAGGCGCTGGGTTCGATTTGCCGATGGCGCTTGGGATTCTGGGCGCGATGGGAACGGTTGGCACGATGGATCAGCACCTGCTGGTGGGTGAGCTCTCGTTGGACGGCAGCCTGCGGCCGGTACGCGGTGTTTTGTCGATGGCCGTGTGCGCGCGCCGCCAAGGCATTCCGAATTTGTTGGTTCCGGCCGACAACGCCGCAGAAGCCGCGGTTACCGAAGGGGTGAACGTGTTCGGTATGCGGCATCTGGCCGAGGTTGTTCGCTACCTGAATCAGCCGGACCAGTTTCGGCCGGCGGTGGGAGTTGTGGCGGCGGCGCCCGGCGGCGAGGCTGCGATTCCAGATTTTTCGGAAGTGCGCGGGCAAATCACGGCCAAACGCGCCCTCGAAGTTGCGGCTGCCGGCGGCCATAACGTTTTGATGATCGGGCCGCCCGGATCGGGCAAGACCATGCTGGCGAAACGATTCCCGGGCATCCTGCCGCCGTTGACGTTTCAGGAAGCGATTCAGACCACCCAGATCCACAGCGTAGCGGGCCTGTTGCCACGCGGCGCGGGCCTGGTTGCGCAGCGCCCGTTTCGGGCCCCGCACCACACCATCTCCGACGCCGGACTGATCGGCGGCGGAGCGGGAACGCCGCGGCCTGGAGAAGTGAGCCTGGCGCACAACGGCGTGCTGTTTCTGGACGAACTGCCGGAGTTTGCGCGCAACGTGCTCGAGATGTTAAGACAGCCGCTGGAGGAATCCTCGGTCGTGCTGGCGCGGAGCAACATGACCCTGGCGTTCCCGTCCGATTTCATTTTGATCGGCGCGATGAATCCGTGCCCGTGCGGCTTCTTCTCGGATCCGACGCGCGAGTGCCGCTGCACAGGCGCCATCATTCAGCGCTATCTGAGTAAGATCAGCGGGCCGCTGTTAGACCGCATCGATCTGCACGTAGAAGTTCCGGCGGTGCCGTACAAGGAACTGCGGGGCAAAGACCAAGGGACCGGGTCGGCCGAGATGCGCGCTCGGGTGGAGGCTGCGCGCGCGACGCAGCAGCGGCGCGGGTTCTACAATGCTCGGATTCCCTCCCCCCAATTGCGCAAATTGTGCGCTTTAGACGATGCGGGCGAGCGCACGCTCGAAATGGCTGTACGGCGCATGGGCCTCAGCGCGCGGGCGCATGACCGTATTCTCAAAGTGGCCCGCACTATCGCCGACCTGGATGGCCGGGACTCGGTGATGGCGAAGCATCTGGCCGAAGCGGTCCAATACCGGAGCTTGGATCGGAACTATTGGAGTTGACGCCGCGCCACGCGCCGCAAAAACCTCGCGACCGCAGGTGGAATCTGCGATTGGCAATCGACTGTGTGGGCTCGCGCGCTTTGCAACATTCATTGAACTGTTTGCCTCAGTCCGGTGATGTGCCGGCAGCGAATTGCAGGTCGCAAACTGAAAGGTAATAATGGCCCGAGGTGTCTTGAGAGTTTTTTGACCTCTTTCACGCAATGTTGGAGGAAGAGATGCTACGATCGAGTTCCGCTGGCCGACTGGCGGTGCATTCCTCGGAACCGATTAGGAGTAGAGGTCATGATGATTGCCGTTACACCGATGAAACGACGAGCGCGATGGAAGCCAGCAATATGTGTTCTGGCACTTACCTTTGCTGGGCTCGCTTTCGCCGACCTGAACCAGACGAACGTTCTGGTATCAGGCACAACCATAAACCTGGACACCGGCGTTGTGGGCAGCTCGGGTGGAGATATTCAGTGGACCGCTAGCGGAATCACGCCGCAGGGTAATGCTACGGCGCTCCACATCTACAGCAACTGGCCAATTTCACAATTCGACTCGATCTCGATCATCCTCATCTCTGGTCTGGCCGCGTACTATTCCAAAGCCACGATTCCGCCCGATCAACTAAAGGTGGGCGACGTGTTCGGCGTACACACCAACGGCGGCCATTGGGCCAAGGTCATTGTCACAGCTACCAGCTCCGCCTCCATTACCGTTCGATTCACCACTTTCGGCGTCGCCGGGGGGCCGGGAACGGGTAATAGCGGCCCTCCTACCATCACCGCCGTGGTGAATAACTCCAGCACGATCCCAGGAGGCCTTCCGAATTCCGGAATCGCGCCCAGCAGCATCTTTGCCGTTATCGGATCGGGATTGGCAGATGCCGGTTTGCCGGCGTTGCAGGACACTACGGGAGGGCTTCCGCTCAGCCTGCACGGCGCCAGCATTTCGGTCACGGTGGGCGGCAGCACCACTCATCCGGCGATTTATTACACCAGTCCCGGCCAAATCGCCGGCGTGCTTCCCGCGGCCACTCCGGTGGGCGCCGGGACTCTAACCGTCACCTATAACGGGACCGCGAGCAATGCCTTCCCCATCATGGTCGTGCCCGCGGCGCCGGGGATCAATTACTACTACACGAATTCCGGTGTTGCCACCGATAACGGCACGGGTGCGGTCCTCACTTACGCTAACTCCGGCACCCCCGGCCAAAATATCGTGCTCTGGACAACGGGTCTCGGAGCGGATCCGGCGGACAGCGACACCACGTACACATCGTCGCCGCACGCAGTCAACACGCCGCTCCAGGTCTATATCGGAGGAATGCCGGCCACCGTCCTTTATCAAGGTTCTGCCGGATACCCGGGCGTCGATCAAATTAACGTCACAATCCCGGCCTCCGTCCCGAATGGCTGCTGGATCTCGGTGGTGGCTGTCGCCGGGGGGGTGCTGAGCAACACTGCAACGCTTCCGATCAATAGCGGTGGCGGAGCCTGCGTCGATCCCGTGAGCGGTCTATCCGGCAACCAAATCGCCCCTCCGTCCCAACACACCCTCCGCACCGGATTAGTCACGTTGATTCAGGGCACCAGCAGTAAGAACGTGGTCACCACCAGCGCTGCGGGAGCTTTCGAGTCATACAGTGGGGTCTTCGGACCGGCCAACTCCGTGTCGCCAGGCGGATGTATCGTTCAGAATCTCACGGCGACGCCTGATTTCGGAGCCATCACCGGGCTTGATCCAGGCGGCATCAATTTAGCGGGACCGGGTGGAGTTGCCCTCACCCTTGCAAAGCAAGGCGGCATCAAGGGCGCGTTTACCGGCTCACTTGCCCCGGGTGCTATTCCGCAAGCAGGAGGCACATTTACGTTCACGGCAACCGGCGGAGCGGACGTGGGCTCGTTTACTTCCGTCCTCACCTTTACCAACCCTCTATTGAGCTGGACTAATCCGAACGTCGCGGCTAGCATAAATCGCAGCCAGGGCTTCACGGTAACTTGGACGGGCGGCAATCCGGGCTCGATTGTATTCGTCACTGGCACCTCCACTTCTGCCGCGACGGCGAACAATCCTTCGGTTACCGCGGGGTTCACCTGTATGGCCAACGTCGCCGACCAGCAGCTCACGGTGCCTGCTTACATCCTGTCGGCGCTTCCGGCGGGGACCGGGGCGGTCTCGGTGCACAATATGATCTATCTGCCCTTATCGGCCAGCGGCATCGATATCGGCCTCACCGGGGGAGAAATCTCCCAGGCTGCAAGCTCGATCTACAAATAATCACGGCGCGCTTCGGCACGTTTCCGCGCTTTAGCGTATACATGCCGCACGCCATGGGAGTCTATACGCAGATTCCCTTCCCTTGAGATTTGATGGAGTTAAACGCTCACTCCAATGGGCCATTCGACCAACGCACGCGCAAATCGAGTGCGGCCATCCGCGTTAGCATCCACGTTGATGACCGGCCGTCTAAACGGGAGGGATTAGATCGGCGCCCTGATTCGTCTCGCACGCATACGGCTCTTCAACATCCAGCGATGAAAGCCATTGAGGTCGGAGTTAAACAAAAGGACCGAGGAGTCTCCCGATGCCCATACACTTTGCGGTTGACCTTGACTCCGCCCTGGGTCACAATGTCGGCGGACCATGCGCAATCGAGCTATTCGACTTCTCGCGCAATCAGAACTTTTAGGTGAGGAATTTAGCAGTGAGCTTTTATTTTGTCATACATAGCCGCGGCCAAGGGCCGGAAGGCTATAAGCTCCTGGCACAGGAGCTCGAACGCCGTGGCCATCGCGTCGTGGTCCCAGCGCTGCGAGTCGACCGGACGGATGAGGGTTTGGCTTGGCATACCGACACGCTAGTAGAAGCCCGTGAGCAATGTGGCTTCCAGCCGCAGGACGTTATCATAGTGGGGCACTCTGCGGGTGGGATGTACCTCCCGCTAGTGGCCGAACGCTGGCCCCCACGCCGGATGGTATTTCTGGCAGCAGTGATCCCCCGCCCCGGCGTAAGCATAATGGATCAATTCCGATCCGACGCCTCGATGATGAACCCTGCATGGATCGGCAAGAACCCTATGGACGACGAGGTCGCCTTGGAATTTACGTTGCACGATTGCCCGCCAGAGCGTCTCAATTGGGCGCTTTCCACGCGCGTATTGTTCTATGCCGAACGAGGTATGCAGGAACCGTGCCCACTGAAAAGTTGGCCGTCTGTTCCGGCGAGCTATATTTCGTGCGCAGATGACCGGACGATCACGCCCGCATGGCAACGGAAGGCGGCTCGCGAGTTCCTCGGGGTTGAGCCGCTTGAATTGCCCGGCGGGCATTGCCCAAATGTCAGCCGTCCCCAGGCGCTTGCCGACGTCTTGGAGAGTATAGGGTTAATAGTCGACCCGCCTCCTTCTGATCAATCATGTGACCGATGAAAGCCATTGGTTACATTCGTGGCAACAAGCAGGAAGCGCCGCACCGGCCGGAACCGGTAAGCGGAGGTTCAATGCAAAGACGTAGCGGCCTGCTTAGCGACCTGGCGCGAACGCTCTCCATCCGCGCTCTTGAACGATTCGATCTTCTCGCCTCGCTCGTTCCCGGGGATGCTGGCGAAGGCGCGTATTGTGCCAGCCGGTGGCTTGCGCCGGGTCATAATATGTTCTTTCAACTCCGGATAAGGATTGCGAAAAGTACTGCTTGGCGCTTTCCACTCGCGACTAGAACATTCGTTCTTTGCAGTTGAATGAACGTATAGAAAAAACAATGTGAACAAGCGCCCGCCGGTTCGGAGTGGTGCCGCGGATTCACGGCTCGAGCGGGAGAAGCCGTTTCACTTCAGTGCCAGGCACGGGACGCTATCAGGCTAGTACGGAGACGTTCCGCGCGAGCGGTAATCCAGTACGACAGATGGATGCGGAGGCAACGGTCCAGCGATATCGTCCCTAGTGGAGGAACGACGTATGCCGAAGCAATGCCCTGAATGCAGAAGCATCGCCAGCGAGGACATCGGATTTTGTCCGGCATGCGCTTGCCAGCTTGGAACCGGGGGCGACCCGTGGCAGAGCGCGCGGCAATGGCAGCAAATGGCAGCCGGAATCGCTTTGGGAGCCGTTGCCGGAACGATGCTGTACTTCTGGTGGGTTGCGCTACATCCCTAAAATCGGCCTAGAATCGCTTTCTGGCTGAGCGAACCGCCCGCGGAGCTTTGCCTGGCAGGGGCGCCGACGCCAAGAGGTCGATTTTGGCGAGCATCGATTCCAAGGGAGGGCTCACTTGGATGAGCGACCAATTCCAGGTGACCGGGACCAGTAAAGTGCGATCGCAGATCTGGACCGTTTCTTCCCGCATTGTGTCGGCGAAGCGGTGAATTTTCGCGCGCAGCCGATCGATGCGCTCCGGCTGGGACAATATTGCCAATAAAGCGGTTTCGGACCAGCGGTAAAGTTGATCACACCCGAGGTGGGTCCGAAAGTGGTCTGCGCACACCGCCAGCATTCGCCTCCCGAAAGCATCTCCCAACCGCGCGTTGAGGATGTCTACTTGGCTCACGATTACCAGCAGGATGAACTTTTCTCGAGGCGAGTTGACGGCCTCGCTTATCGCCTGTTGCGCCTCTTGCCGGCTGGAAAAGGCGACAGTGTTATCGCCGTTCGTCTGCAGCCCGGGTCCGGCAGCGTGGGCCGGGTCCGGTTTCTGCGGAGTTAAGACCGGGTAAGAAGGGACGCCCAAACTGCTCCTCCCCCTCCGCCATTTCCGGCGGGGAATTTCGGCGTGTACAGCCGGCTTGCTCTCGGCGATTTCATTCAGTTCGGGGACGCGCCAGGCGTGAATGGTATTCTTCGGAAGAAGGCGCTTTGATGAGCCGGCACGGCAAGTTGCTCACGATTGGCTTCGGAGTTGGCTGTCTCAGCGTGCTGTATGCGTTTCAAAAACCGTTCCGCCAGTACCCCGGAGTCGAATATTACCAGTTCGAGCTGACACCCGACTGGCAGCAGACCACGGAATGGGCCTTCGCCCGGCTTATGTTCCCTCCGGGCCCCAACGATGGGTATCGCGGGCGCTTCGATGGCGATTGGCGACAGGGCATGTCGCTCTGGACGCAGGACTATCCGCGCGCCGACCGGCATTTCTCGCAAGCGGTCCGCCGTCTTACGCGCTTAGATGTCCGCTCGGTAGAGCAGCCAGTCAATATCGAGGATGGTGACGACGTCTTCTACTGGCCATGGTTGTACGCCGTGCAGGTGGGGGAATGGGGCCTCACCGAGAAACAGGGCCGTGTCTTGCGCGACTATCTGCTACGCGGCGGGTTCTTCATGGCTGACGATTTTCACGGCAACTATGAGTATGAGATGTTCCTTAAGAGGATCCGGTACGTTTTTCCCGATCGGCCGATCGTCGACATACCAGACAACGATCCTATCTTTCACACGGTATTCGACGTAGATGACCGTTTTCAGGTGCCCGGCGCCGAACATCTGCGGGTAGGGGCAAAGAATCCCGGGGACGGCGGCGTTGGAGCGCATTGGCGTGGTATTTACGATGACAAGGGCCGGGTCATGGTGGCGATCTCGTACAACTCCGATCTAGGCGATGCCTGGGAGTGGGCGGACGATCCCCGTTACCCGGAGCGCTTCTCCGGGTTGGCTATTCGAATCGGAGTAAACTACATCATTTACGCAATGACGCACTGATCGGCCCCGGTAACCGGGATGCGGTCAACGGCTATTCCAGCGGGGCCGCTTAAAAATACTGAAGCGTTTTGGCCCGGCTAGGGATCATACCTATAGCACCGAATTCGCTGATCTTTCCGTGCTGGAGATTTCAATGTTCAACATCGCCCAAGACATTTGTTCCATGACCGAGTTCAAGCGTCGAACGGCCGACGTAGTTGCCCGGCTACGGAGTACCGGGCGGGCCGTGGTCCTAACGACGAACGGAAGAGCCGACGTGGTGGTTCAGGACGCGGCGTCCTACCAAAGGTTGCTGGATCGTTTGCAAACCTATGAATCTGCGAGAGGCGCTGCCGCATCGGAGCGCTGAAGGGGAACAATGTCACCCGCGACAAGGCAAACCCCTTACGAAATCCTGCTGGCGGAAGACAATCCTGCGGATGTAACGCTGGTGCGTGAAGCGCTGAAAAACCAAGGACTATCCTGCACGCTGCACATCGTTCGAGATGGGGCGCAAGCCATCGCGTTTGTCCAAGACCGGGACAAGGTGAAAGGCAGCCCGCAATTGGACCTGGTGCTCCTGGACATGCATCTACCGAAGTACGATGGGCAAGAGATTATGACGCGGCTGAGGGCGACCGAGCACTGCGCCCAAACTCCGATTATCGTGATGACTTCATCGGTTTCGCCGGCGGATTATGAAGCGGCCGAGAAACACGCGGCGATGCATTATTTTCAGAAGCCCTCCAGCCTCACCCAATTTATGCGGTTGGGACGGATCGTGCAGGACGTTTTGGACAAGGAGATATCCAAATAGCAGTAGGATTCAACAAAAAACAGGAGGAACCGGTAATTTCCCCAGCGAGCGACCATAAACCGGCGTCAACCGGTCCACGCGGAAGGCTACCCATTCCTCCTGAACACCTGCTGGAAAGGATCACGGACGGCTTCGTCGCGATCGATCCGGAGTGGGTAGTTACGTACGTCAATACGGAGGTCGAACGCCTCAGCGGGATGGGCCGTGAGCAGATGCTGGGGCGCAAGTATTGGGAGCTCTTTCCTAACACGGTTGGCACTACCTTGGAGCGGGAGTTCCATCGAGTAGCGGTGGAGCGGACCCCTGCGGAATTTGAGCACTACTACACTCCGTTGGACCGCTGGTTTCAGGTCAAAGCCTATCCGGCAGAGGCGGGCGGCCTTTCTGTCTTTTATCGCGACGTCACGGCCGGCAGGTCGCTTGAAGCTGCCCTGCGGGAAAGCGAACAGCGTTTTCGGACCATCGTGGAGACCACGCCGGAGTGCGTTATGACGGTGGGGGCCGGGGGAATGTTGCTGCAGATGAACCAGGCGGGTCTGGTCATGTTGGGCGCCCGCAGCGCGGCCGATGTGATTGGAAAGAACATCTGTGATGTGATCGCACCTGAATCCCGCGACGCTTTCCGGGCGTTCAACGAAGCTATCTGCCGGGGAGAACGCGGCTCACTGGAATTCGACATTATTGCGTTAGACGGAAAGCGCCGCAGCATGGAAACGCATGCCGCGCCGCTTCGCCAGCCAGACGGCTCCTGGGCCCAGCTTGCAATCACGCACGACATCTCCGAGAGAAATCGGCGGGTACGCGCCGCGTTGCTGCTGGGCACAATTGTCGGCTCGTCGGACGACGCCATCGTCAGCAAGGACTTGAATGGCATCATTATGAGCTGGAACAAGGGCGCCGAGCGTTTGTTCGGCTATACCGCCGAGGAAGTGACGGGTAAGTCGATAACCGTGATCATTCCCGAGGACCGGCTGCATGAGGAACCGGAGATCCTGAGCCGGCTCCGTCGCGGTGAGCGGATCGACCATTTCGAGACCATCCGCAGAAGAAAAGACGGCACGTTCTTAAACGTGTCTCTAACCATTTGGTCGGTGCGCGACGCAAGCGGAAAAATTATTGGGGCTTCCAAGATCGCGCGCGATATTACCGAGGCGAAGCGTGCGGAACGATCGGCACTGCTGCTGGCCGCGATCGTGGATTCTTCCCAGGACGCCATCGTCAGCAAGGATCTAAACGGCACCATCATGAGCTGGAATAAGGGGGCCGAGCGGCTGTTCGGTTATAGCGCCGCCGAAGCGGTCGGAAAACCGATCACCATCATCATTCCGCCCGATCGGCTTGGCGAGGAGCCCAACATTTTAAGCCGCATCCGCCGCGGCGAGCGCGTGGATCATTTCGAGACGATCCGTGTGCGCAAAGACGGCACGCTGCTCGATATTTCTCTAACCATCTCTCCGGTTAGGGACGCCCGCGGAAAGATCATCGGCGCGTCGAAAATCGCGCGCGATATCTCCGACCGCAAACGGGCAGAAAAAGCGATTGACGAACTAAACGCGCAGCTGATTGCAGATTTGGCCGCAATGACCCGCATTCAAGCGCTCAGCGCGCGTTTAGTAGAGGCGGGCGATTTGCCGGAACTGTTGGCCGAGGTTCTGGATGCGGGCATGCACATCACAAGCGCCGACATGGGTCACGTTCAACTGCTCGAAACAGGCGCTCTTAAGATCGTTGCGCAGCGCGGGCTGGAAACGGCATTGGTGGATGTGCTCAACCAGGCGCAAGGGGGCCGGGGCGCCTGCGGCACAGCTCTCCGCAGCCGACAACGTGTAATCGTTCCGGAGATTGCCACCAGTCCGGAATTCGCCGGCACACCCGAGCGCGAACAGCTGCTGAAGTTGGGCGTTCAGGCCGTACAGTCCACGCCATTGGTGAGCCGGACCGGCGCGGTTTTGGGAATATTTTCAACCTACTACCGCACAGCGCGCGAGCCAGGCGATCGCGCGTTGCGGTTGCTCGACATTGTGGCTCGGCTGGCGGCCGGCATGATCGAACGCAACCGTGCCGAAGAAGCGCTTCTCGCCAGCGAAGCCCGTTTTCGGCAACTCGCCGACGCTATGCCGCAAATCGTCTGGAGCGCAACGCCGGACGGTTCGGTCGATTATTTCAACGAACGTTGGTACCAGTTCACTGGATTCTGCCGTAGCGAACCCGACGGCACGGGCGGGATGCAATTGTGCATCCGGAAGACCTGAAGCAGTCTCGCGAGAGCTGGCAGGCCGCGGTGGCCGCTGGAGAACAGTTCCGGGTCGAATACCGGTTGTGGGACCGTCACGAAAATCGGTGGCGCTGGTTCATGGCCCGCGCTTTGCCAATTTGCTTATTCAGCCAGTCACGATTTACAGGAGCCGTTGCGCACGATCAAGATTTACGGCGAAATGCTTATGTTGCGCTATGGCGACCGGCGGGACGGCGAGGCCTTCGAATTTCTGGATCATCTGTGCACCGGAGCATCGCGAATGGAAGCGCTGGTCCGCGATCTGCTGGAATACACGCAAGTCACGCGAATCCAGGCGCCGGCTGAACCGATCGATTCCAACGAGGCGCTGGCGAGCGCATTGGACAACTTGGTGGGCGCAATCACGGAGAGCGGGGCCGTGGTTACGGCCGACCCTCTCCCCAAGGTGCGCATGCACAACACGCATCTACGGCAGCTGTTTCAAAATTTGATCGGAAATGCGATCAAATACCGCAGCCCGGAACGTGAGCCGGCGGTGCACGTGGACGGCCGGCGGGAGGGCGCGTGCGTCTTCTCGGTGCGCGACAACGGCATCGGCATTGGGCCTGAATATAGGGAGCTTATTTTTGGTTTGTTCAAAAGGTTGCACACAAGCGATGAATACTCAGGAACAGGTATCGGATTGGCCATTTGCCGGCGCATCGTGGAGCAGTATCACGGGCGGATCTGGGTGGAATCCGAACGCGGATCCGGATCGACCTTCTTCTTCGAAATATCCGACTGAGGACGCTGCGCCCCCGCGGCGGCCCTATGTTTTGATCGTTGAAGACAACCGGGCCGACATATTCCTGATCCGCGAGTCGATGCGCTCAGCCAACGTCGATGCCGAGATTGTCACGGTACAAGACGGCGAGAAAGCGGTTCGAGTTTTCGAGGAAGCGGATCGCAACCCGTCGGCGCCCTGCCCCGCTCTGGTGATTCTCGACATCAATCTGCCGAAGAAGCCGGGGAGCGAAGTTCTCCAATCGCTCCGGAATAGCCGCCGTTGTTCGCGTGCGTCTGTGTTGGTGGTGACGTCTTCCAACTCAGAAGAGGACCGGCAGGAAATGGCCAAATTAGGCGCAAAAGATTATTTCCGTAAGCCGTCCGCGTATGGCGAGTTCATGAAACTCGGCAACCTGGTCAAGAAATTATTAGAGCAAGCGGGCGGCCACGAAACCGGAGAGGCCAGCTAGCGGAAACGCGTTTCACGGCGCCTCAACTCTCAGCTTGCGCACCCACACGCGCATGGACGCGTACAGGATTGCGAGGACTGGCAGCAGCGGAATGCACCACCACCCGCCCACACGGCCCTGTGCAGCCACACAGGCGGCGCAGGCGGCGCCCCCCAAATAGTAAGGAAAAACCATTAAGTGGGTGTTCTCCCAGATATCGAGCCAGGCGCGCCGCGCCACGAGACCTAAAATACCCGCCACCAATCCGCTATTGATTACGAAGAACACCGCGGCACCGAACATGAAACGCGCCGGCAGGTTGAGATCAGGAGTCATTCTCTGTAAGCCGTGAAAAGCGTACCAGCACGCTGCGGAGCTGATCGCGTAACCGAACACGTTGAAGGCAACTTGTATGCCTGTGGGCCGCTTGGAGGTCAACCAATAGGACTGCACGATGGCGGGCGTCATGGAGACGACTACCGCCTGAGAAAAGGGCAGCATAGCCATCGCGGCGAGTACCACGATGTACCCGAACGAGTAAGAGCTCGTCACGCCGGGAAAGCGGACCTTCACCATTCCTGCCAACGTCGCTAGTAGCTCCCAAAACGCGAACGTGACTGGCTGGATGCTGTGCCAGTTGAAAAGAACCGACACGAATACCAGTGAGGCTGCGGCAGTTACGCATATTACGAGCCGCTTGGCGGGTTGGGGTAGACCGTTCATGTGCGTCCCTTAAGAGTCTAATTCTCGCCATTGATGGCCACGGTGAGGGCATCGCCCCAGATAGCTCCGGTGCCCCAAATTGCGCCGTCGCCCCAAATTGCGCCCGTGCCCCAGATCGCTCCAGTACCCCAAACCGCTCCCGTGCCCCAGATCGCTCCGGTGCCCCAAATGGCTCCAGTGCCCCAGATAGCTCCGGTACCCCAGATCGCGCCCGTGCCCCAGATGGCTCCGGTGGGGCTAACCATAGTGACGGTTTGGGTAAGCCAATCGAAGCTCGCACTGGGCGAAGTTGCTGGCAAGGTTGCTTTGGCGGTGCTGTTGAGCGCCGCTTGCACGTTCAAGTATCCCGCTCCCACGGTAAATATGTCGTTTTCGCTCACATACTGAATGCCTGTGACCGGATCCACTGACGTGGTCGTAATTTGTGGCAGCTTGGTCGCAGTCAGGATCAGCCGGGCCTTGACTTGGTCGGGCGTTAGCGTGGGGTCTTGTTGGATCAACAGCGCAGCCGCGCCGCTTACCATGGGTGCGGCCATCGAGGTGCCGCTCAGTTCGAAATACTGGGATGAAGCGCCAGTATCGGTCCCGGTCTTATAAAGAGCATGCGCTACTCTGTTGCTCGGATACGTCGCAACGAGGTAACTCCCACCGGCTTCTATAGAAACCAGCCGGTTGCCAGGCGCGACCAGATCCGGCTTAACGACGTGATCGATCAACGTCGGGCCCTTGGAGCTGTAGCTGGTGATTTTGTCGTCGTACGGAGATGGCGTGCCCAGCGTGTTCATCGCGCCTACGGTAACTGCATACGGACTATTTCCGGGCGCCTCAATGGTCGCATAACCTTGGTTTCCGTAAGTGTTGTTGCGTCCCTGGTTGCCGGCTGCGACGACAACCACGATACCCGCATTCCAGGCTTGTTGGACGGCCTGGCAGAGCGGGTCCAGTTTATAACTTTCATAGACGGGCCGTCCCAGCGACAGATTAATAACGCGGATATTGTATTGGCTCTTCAACTGAATCGCACGCTGGATACCCGCAATCACGGTGCTGTCTGTCGCCGATCCATTGTCGTCCAGAACCCGAAGACTAATGATATTGACGTTGGGAGCAATGCCCCGGACGGTGTAATCGTATCCGCTACCGGTCGAATTTTTCCCGTTGCCGCCGATCAGGCCCGCGACCATGGTGCCGTGACCATAGTGGTCATTGGAATCGTTCACGTTCGGGATCAAGCTTTGCTGATAAACGACCCGATCCTTTCCGGTCGCACTCTGGAGGTCCGGAGGGTTGCCGGCAATCCCGCTGTCAATGACGGCAACGCCGATACCGGAACCGTCCCAAGGCAGCTTCGCCGAGGGGGAACTTACGCCCAGAACAGTCATCCAGCCATAGTCCGGGGTACTTGGAAGTACCGTTCCAGTGGCGTGCAGTGCGTGGTCCAGACTGACGTGTATTACATCCGGGTCACTTTCGACTTCGCCAAGCTTACTCACAGGAAGGGAGTAGTGTGCGGCGTGAATGACATCCAAGCTGTGCTTGAGTTGCGCGCCTCTTGCGGCCATTCTGCGATGGTGAGCCTGCGCTGGTTGATCGCGGAACTGAACGATCACGTCAACTAGGTCCGGCGTTGCGGCCGTACTATCCGATAGATTCTGCCCATGCGTGGCGGCCGTGCTGGCTGCCATCAGGCTGAGAAAGGCGATTAAGTTGAGTCGCATTGGTAATTTGCTCCGCTCGATAGCCTCAATGAAGCAACTGCCCTACCAAGCGGCCCTACCGCTAAGCTCCGGCTCGCACTCTACATAAGGACTTGAAACTAAAGGCGAATTAGAAGCGAAATATTGCCCCAGGTACTTGATTTTGCGGCGTTCTAGTGAGCGACAAACTGGCTCATTTGTCGTGTGCTAGAGACGTTTTGGCGGTCCGGCGCGCTGGCAAGCTCACGAAAATTGGTTGTACTTCCGATTAGTCGAGTGTGCGGGAATTTGGAAGCCAAGGTGCTCGTGCCGTCGGTATGCCTGGTCGGGCTCGCGTATATATCAGCGTCGTCGTGCTATTCGGCGCGCTGATCTTTTCTCGCGGAATCTATCCTTGGCAGAGCGGCAACCTGGTCCGATTCGCCTTGTATCTTGTGATCACCGTGATCGGCTCTGGGTTCAAGGTAAGCCTCCCCGGCATCAAGGGAACGATGTCGTTCTATTTCCTATTGGTGATCATGGGAGTGGTCCAGTTGGCGCTTCCCGAGACGCTACTGATCGTCGCCGCGGCTGTAGTCTTCCAATCGTATTGGCACGCCAGGAACCGGCCCTCGGCGGCACAGGTAGCGTTTAATCTCGCAAGCAATTTTGCGGCGGCGTACTTCGCTTATTCCACGTTCCACTATAGCGGGTGGGACGTTCTCGCAGTGGGTGCGCCGGTCCGGCTGGCAGCGGCTGCGGTGGTGTTTTTCTTCGCCAATACCACTCCAGTGGCATTCGTAATTGCCTTGACGGAGTCCAAAAATCTTCGCACGGTTTGGGTTGACAGCTATCTGTGGTCCTTTCCGTACTATCTGGTGGGCGCTTCCGTCGCGGGATTCTTCAGTTGGTTGAGTATCCGGATCGGTTGGGAAGCAGCACTGCTACTAGTGCCGGTGGTGGCGATTCTCTACCGCGGATACCGCCTGTATGTGGGACAGCTGGAGTCGGACAAACAGCACGCGCAGGAGGTTGCGTCGCTGCACCTGCGCACCATTGAGGCACTGGCTCTGGCGATCGAAGCCAAGGATCACGTCACGCACGATCATGTGCAGCGAGTGCGGACCTACGCGATAGAAGTGGGCAAGGAACTGGGACTGACGCAGCCGGATTTGGAAGCGCTAGAAGCCGCCTCGCTGTTGCACGACATCGGTAAGCTGGCGGTGCCCGAACACATCATTTCCAAGCCCGGTAAGTTGACGCCGGAAGAGTTCGAGAAGATGAAGATTCATCCGGTGGTGGGCGCTGAAATCTTGGAACGGGTCAAATTCCCGTATCCGGTGGCGCCGATCGTGCGGTCCCATCATGAGAAATGGGATGGCACCGGTTATCCGGCTGGCTTGAAGGGCGAGGAAATACCTGTTGGCGCTCGGATCCTCTCCGCGGTGGACTTCCTGGACGCGCTCGCCAGCGATCGCCAGTATCGGCGCGCGTACCCGCTGGATAAAGCCATGGCCATGCTGGTTGAGCAGTCTGGTATCAGCTTTGATCCACGTGTCGTGGAGGTTCTGCAGCGGCGCTACGTCGAGCTGGAAGCCCTGGCTCGGAATACCCAAATGCCGGAACTGGTCACCCTTTCCACCGAGCTGAACATCGAACGCGGAGCCGCGCCCGACGCGGGATTCGAGCAGGAAGCCGCACTCGCACCGCCAGGACAGACTGGGGCCGATTCGGCCTCCACGCCGCAAACGTTCCTGTGCTCCATCGCCGCAGCGCGGCAGGAGGTTCAGACTTTATTTGAGATGGCGCTCGACCTCGGCAACTCCTTGAGCTTGCCCGAAACGCTCTCGGTACTGGCGATGCGTCTCAAACAACTCGTGCATTTCGATACCTTCTGCATTTATCTACTTCGGAACGACCGGCTGATTCCCGAATACGTCACCGGCGAAGATCATGCGCTCTTTTGTTCCCTGGAGATTCCTCTTGGACAGGGATTGTCGGGTTGGGTAGCGGAGAATTGCAAGCCGATCGTAAACGGTAATCCGACGGTGGAACCGGGCTACATGAACGATCCATCCAAGTTCAGCAAGCTTTCCTCGGCCCTCGCCGTTCCGCTGGAGGATTGCTCGGGTGTCGTCGGAGTCCTCTCGCTGTATGCGATTCAGTCGAACGCGTTTAGCCGGGATCAGCTGCGGATCGTGCAAGCGATAACCTCAAAACTCGCGGTGGTGTTACAGAATGCGCTTATGTACCGTCAGGCGAACGCTTCGGCCGCCTTTGATTTTCTGACCGGGCTGCCCAGCACACGATCGCTATTCGTGTACTTGGATGGAGAGTTATCACGCTGCCAGCGCACGTTGGAACCGCTGTGCGTGGTGGTGTGTGATTTGGATGGGCTTAAGGAGGTAAACGATCGCCTCGGGCATTTCGCGCGAAATCGCGTGTTGCGCCTGGTAGCCTCCACGCTGAAGAACTGCTGCCGGGAGTACGATTACGTCGCGCGCATGGGCGGCGATGAATTCGTGATCGTGCTGCCGGGTTTAACCGCGGACGCTTTGGGTATTCGGCTGCGCGATTTCCAACGCGCTGTAGAATGCGCCGGACTGGAAGCTTGCGGGGAATCGATCGTCGGAGTGACGATTGGCCATGCCCAGTTCGGCGAAGATGGGCGCACAGTGGAGGATCTGTTATCCGTCGCTGACCGCCGGGTGTTTCACAACAAACGCAGCCACAAACCCGGACCTTTCGTGCACCCGCAAGCAGACGCCGGCACTTCTTTGGTCTGCTGAAACTAGGACGCGCTCACTTCAGTTCGCGAGACGGGAGCTAGTTCCGCGTCCGCGTGAAGGCAAAAATCGCAACACGGACAGAACCGTGTTCCAACTGCGCGTTGTGGCCGGGGCGCCAAAGAGCTTATCGATCTCGCCGAGATAACCAATCGTCTTCATGTGGCGGCGATACAGCCCATACACGAACCGATTCTTCGAGCCGACGATTTGTACCAACCACTGACTTGGTTCAGGAAGAAAGATGGGGAGCGGCACATCGGGGCGGCCGGTTTTCGAGAGAATGCTCAGGAACCTTACAACATCTGGAGGGGGCGGCTCCTTTCCAAACGGACCTTCTGCTTCCAACCGGACCAACTCGCGGGCGTCGCACAAGGCGACCGTCGTTTCAAACGGGAGGCGGCGGCGCAATTCGGCGACGAATTTCTTGCGCGGTCCTGGCCGTCGAACTAAGAACGTGCCTGCGGCGCCCACATTCACGACATCATAGGAAGCCAATCCTTTCGCGAGAATGCTCGGCCGCAGAGTCCGGTGTCCTCCCACGTTGAGGCCGCGAAAGAAAACGACCAAGGCCATGCCGCTCATTATTGCAGTATTGCGGCACGAATACCGTCGCAACGACTGGAAGGCGGACCGAGCATAAGGAACCGACGAATCGCGGAAGCAGCGGTGAAAAGCGGGTACAACCGGTTCAGGTCAAGTGCGAGAAAGCTCATCCTGGCGCGCTCGCATTTCGGCTTGCGCCTCCCGATGCATCTCGCCGATTTTCGCACCGGTGACGACTACATCGATAAATCCCACGATCACGAGCGGCAGCGTCACGATTCCCCACAGGATCAAAGTGAACCGGCGCGCCATGGCGGCTTGCACTCCGAACAGCGTCAAACCCAGGGTCGACAGCACCTGAAAAAGCCCGACATTGCCGGGGGCTTGCGGAGCCGCCGAGCCCAGCCGCAGCAAAACCATGAGGGCAGCGGCGCCCTTCCAGGAAGCTTCATCCAAGCTGTAGGCTTGCATTACCGCATAGATCGGCACTACCTGCATCGCCAAATGCGGGATGCTCACCAGCGCGGAGAGATACAAGAATCGCGAATGGCCGATGCGGTGCAGATCCTCGATAAATACGTGCGCCCAGCCAAATATGCGCGCATCCAGGATCGCATCCAGCGCCTGTTCGCGCCAGTACATCGCCACCGACAGCACGGCACCGCAAACCAGGATAAGAACCGCCAGAAAAATGCTGCTGTCCGCCACAATTCCGAGCACGCGCGCCTGCCCGTGGCTCAGCGGGAATTGCTTCAAGTAACGGAACGAAAAGAACACGCCGATCATCAGCGTCAGCCCGTCGAATATGCGCTCGATCAGGGCGGACGCGAGCGTGACGGAAATCGGGATTTCGCTCCAGCGAGCGAGCAAAAAACAGCGGATCAGTTCCCCGGCGCGCAAGGGCAGCACTTCGTTGGCGAATAGCCCTACGAAGATGGCCCGGGAGGCGACGGGGACGGAAGCGCGGCCCACCGGCCGCAGCAGCAGGCTCCAACGCCAGCCCTGAATGATGTACGCCAGAACGTCGGCGACAACGCCTACGGCAACCCAGCGCCAGTCCAGCGTCCGGATCTCATACCACAAATCGGTCCAACTGACGCCGTGCAGGGCCCAGCCCAGGCATGCCACCGAAACCAAAATTGTGACCAGCGTAAAGATTCGGGTTCGGAGCCGAGTTTCCGGCGTCGGCGGGGGCATACCTACCAATCCCATGATAACCGCTTCACCGGTTTGACTTTTTCAGGCTGCGTAAGAAACGGGTCGGGATGCGCGCAACGGATTAAGAGTTGATGCGGCGGAATGCGATTACCGCATTCAACCCGCCGAACGCGAAGGAGTTGGAGAGCGCGCACTCCACTTGCGCGCGGCGGGCCTGATTGGGTACCACGTCGAGATCGCAGGCCGGATCTGGCCCAGTAAAGTTAGCGGTGGGCGGGAGCAGGCAGCGCTGCAAACTCAGCAGCGTCGCGGCGGCTTCCAGAGCGCCGGCTGCACCGAGGGTGTGTCCGTGCATCGATTTGGTCGAACTGACCGCGAGCTGGCCGGCGTGCGGGCCGAAGACCTTGCGAATCGCAGCCGTTTCGGTGGCGTCATTTGCCTGCGTCGCGGTTCCATGCGCGTTGATATAACCGATCTGCTCGGGTGCCAGACCCGCATCGGTCAATGCGGCGCGCATCGCCTGTGCCGCGCCTTCGGGCGATGGTTGCGTGATATGAAACGCGTCCGACGACATTCCGAATCCCACGATCTCGCCGTACAGGGAAGCGCCGCGCGCCCACGCCGATTCGAGCGTTTCGAGCACCAGCATCGCTCCGCCTTCGCCCAGAATCAAGCCACGGCGATCTCGCGAGAACGGGCGGCAAGTATCCGGCGACACCACCCGCATCGCTTCCCACGCCTTAAGGAAACCGAAGCTGAACACCGCTTCGCTGCCGCCCGCCAGCGCCATTCGAGCCACACCGCTGCGCACTAACCAGAACGCTTGGCCGATGGCGTGGTTGGACGAGGAGCAGGCCGTCGAGACCGTGTAGGTGGGACCGGTGATGCCGGTCTCCAGCGAAATACGGCTGGCGCCGGCATTTTCCATGGTCCTCGGAATCGTGAGTGGATTGACGCGCGGAACGTTCTTCCGATAAAGATTCACGAAGCCATCGTCCTCGGTGGTCTGCCCGCCCACGCAGCAGCCAGTCACAATTGCGGTGTTGGAGCGCAGTTCAGGAGTCCACTCGATTCCCGCGTCGCTGATGGCCTCACGCGCGGAGATGGCGGCGAACTGGGCGAAGCGGTCCAGCAGCGCGATCTCTTTCTCATCGAAATGGCGCGCCGGATCGTAGTTGCGGACCTCTGCGGCGTTCTGGAAACGCAGGAGAGTTGGATCGACAGACTGAAGCGGTGCGATGCCGGAGCGGCCTTGCGAGAGGGCTTCCCAGAATTCGCAGCGGTTTTGGCCCAAGGCGGAGATTACGCCCAGACCGGTTACGACTACGCGCTGCAGCATAACAAAGTACACCCGCGCAGCGTGCGCAAAGGCATACGGCGCGGCTCAGGCCTGGACGGCAGCTTGGCCTCCCTCCCTTTTTTCAAGCAGTTTTGCGATCCCATCCACAACGTCTCGAACCGACCTTATAGTCTGCGCCGCATCGTCCGGAATGTTGATGTTAAACTCGCTCTCCACGGCGAAAAGGATGTTGATCCCGTCCAGCGAATCGATGCCTAATTCCTGGAATGTGCTGTCGGCCGTCACCTTCTCCGGAGGAAGGTGTTGGGTAGACGCAATGATTCCTCTGACCCGTTCGGTCAGCTCTTCGTTGGACATAGAATGTCGGTCACCTTTTCGAAATGAAAACCCTGCTCCATCAATTTTGGCAGAACTTCGCGCACGGTTTCGAGCGTCGCCCGAATATCCGGTTTGGGCTGAACACGCCGGCCGTCGTGCAGGCAGAAAATGGCGCCATTTTTGGCGCCGCCGAGGAGTCGCGGAACGATGCGCTCGCAAGTCCACTTCCAGTCTAACGCGATCGTCGTCCACATGACACCCATCAAATCCAGCTCTCGCTGGATATCGCGCAGCCCGAACCAGCGGATGCCGTAAGGCGCACGGAAGTAGCGCGGCCGCGTACCCGTGACGTCTTCGATCGAGTGCTGGGCGGCAGCCAGTTCTTGGCGGATGAACTGTCGCGACTTGAAGTCGAGCCGTGGATGCGTATCGGTGTGATTGCCGATCTCGTGACCGGCGGCGGCGACTTCGCGCGCCACCCGCGGCAGCCGGCGGACGTTTGAGCCGCACTGAAAAAAAGTAGCCGGGACGCCAAAACGGTCCAGGATCGAAAGCAGGTCCGGGGTGGATTCACTGGGGCCGTCGTCGAACGTCACCGCGATGGAGCGGCGTGCTCTCGTGCCCCGGCACACCGAGGGCGCAAGAATCGTGCAGGAAGGCACGCGAACAGCATAGGCGAGCAGGCCGGCTCCGGCTACCGCCGCTCCCCCAGCAGCGCTCAATAACGAGGCTGCTCCCGTCATGATCTGCTGGAACGTATCGGGCGTTCCATTACGGCACGACCGGCAGCACGATATGCGACGGGTGGCTCTTCGACCGGAACACGCGTTGCTCAGCTTTTTGGTAATCCGAATCCTTCGCCAGAAAAATGTTCTCCACATATTTCTGCGGGTTACGGTCATACAGCGGGAACCACGTACTCTGGACTTGCACCATGATACGGTGGCCCTTCAGGAAAGCGTGATCGTTGGTGTGCAGGTCGATTTGGTAACTGGTTATCTGATTGGGTGTAATCGGCGAGGGATGCTCGAAGTTGTCACGAAAGCGCCCGCGCAAAATCTCATCCGCCACCATCAGTTCGTAGCCCGCGAGGCCCGGACTTTCGGGATAGCTTTCCGGATACACGTCGATCAGCTTGACCACCCAATCGCTATCGCTGCCGCTGGTTGAGGCAAAGAGCCGTGCTTCGATATGGCCCGCGATCTTGAGATCTTCCTTGAGCGGCTCCGTTTCCCACGTCAAAACATCGGGACGCTCTTCGACGAAGCGTTGGTCCTCCACCAGCCATGCGGGCCAGCCTGGGCCCGGATAAGTCGGGCTGATCGGGCGGTGCCGATACGGAACCGGATGCGCGGGATCCGAGATATAGCTGTCGAACGATTCGGCATCGCCCGAAGGTGCATCGAATGATAATTGTCCATTGGATCGAAAGTACAAATTGGCCGGCTTGGCCGTGCGCGGGGGCCATGAATCGTAGCGTTCCCACCGGTTGGCGCCGGTCTGGAAAACAAGCGCTTCCGGAAAGTTACCCGCTCCCTTGTCCTTAAGCCAATAGGCGAACCACGGCGCTTCGATATCGGTCCGGAAGTGTTTAGCCGTATTGCTGTCGAATGAAATGTCGCCCAACCTGCTCGAATCCGCGCGCGCCCAACCGCCGTGACTCCAAGGGCCCACCACGAGGTAATTCAGGTGCTTGGAATCGTTCTTTTCGAACAGCTCGTAGATTTTAACCGGGCCGTAAAAATCCTCCTGATCAAACCAGCCGGCGACGTTCAGATTGGGAACTTTGGGAGATCCGATGTACGGGGCAAATGCCTGCTTCTGCCAAAACGCATCGTAATTGGGATGATTTATGAAATCGTCCCAGGTCGGTAGCTTGCCGTGGAAATATTGTTCATTAGCATGGGAGAGCGCGCCCAGGCCGAGATACCACTGGAACGTGTCGGCGCGGTCGAATGGAAAATAGGTGTTCGCCTCCTTCGACGTTTCCAGTTCGGCGGCATACTCAAACCCGTAGCTAAGGCGGAACGCGCCGTTGTGATGGAAGTCGTCGCCGAGGAACATGTCGGCGGGGGAGGCTTGCTCGGAGGCAGCCTTGAGCGCCGGGTGCGGATCGAGCAACGCCATCGTGACCAACCAGCCGCCGTACGAACTCCCCACCATACCGGCACGGCCGTTGTTTCCCGGTAGGTTGTGGATCATCCACTCGATGCTGTCATACGCATCGGTGCTTTCGTCGACCGCATGCGGGTCGCTCCTGTCCCGTACCGGCCGTTGCATGACGAACGTGCCCTCAGAACCGAAACGGCCGCGAATGTCCTGAAGCGCGAAGATGTAGCCGTCGTTGACGAAGTGAGCGTAGCGCGCAAGCAGGTTCTTTTCGTCGCTGAGTGCGCCATAGGGTGTGCGCTCGAACAATATGGGAAGAGCGCCCTTGGCGTCACGCGGCGTGAAGACAACTGTGTGCAGCTTCACGTCGTCGCGCGTTGGGATCATCAAATCCTGCTTGGTAAACTCCCCGGGCTGCTGCGCATGACCCAGAGCGATCCACAGGACCAGGAAATGGAGGACGATATTGAGCGGTTTTGGCACGAGGCAGTTTTGGCACAAGTATGATAGCCCTCCAATTAGGATGTCAAGCGGACAACACCGGACCCGAACTGCGCTTGTCGCGATTCATCAAAGATGTTATTCGTAACTTATGCATCGCACTTTGGCTGGCCTTTTATTGGTAGTGTCGTTGTTTGCGGCGAGCGCGAATCTCTCCGCACAGAACCCGAAAGACTGGACGGAGCCATTTCCGCCGTACCGGGTGATCGGCAATGTTTACTACGTCGGCTCGCGCGGTCTGGCGTCTTATCTGATCACCACGCCCGAGGGCTCGATCCTGATCAACAGTAGCCTGGAGGCGTCCGTTCCGCTGATCCGGGCCAGTATCGAAAAGCTGGGATTCAAGTTCAGCGATGAGAAAGTGCTTCTGATCAGCCATGCGCATATCGACCATTGCGCCGGCAGTTTCATGATTAAAGAACTGACAGGCGCAAAGTACATGGTTATGCAGCAGGACGTCCAGTCGGTTGAAGACGGAGGGAAAAGCGACTTCAACTACGGCCGTATGCCAAACATGCTTTTTAAGCCCGTGAAAGTGGATCGGGTCCTACACGACGGCGACGAAGTGAAGCTGGGCGGCGTAGTGTTGACGGCGCACCTGACGCCGGGGCACACCAAGGGGTGCACTACATGGACGTTAAAGGTACGGGACGGCGGTAAGAGCTGTGACGTGGTCATCGTCGGCAGCCCCAACGTAAATCCCGGGTTCAAGCTGGTGAACAACTCGCAATACCCGCAGATCGCGAGCGACTACGAGACCACTTTCCGGGTGCTGAAGTCCCTGCCGTGCGACGTGTTCCTCGGCGCGCACGGCAACTACTACGGCATGGAGGAGAAGTACGCCAAGCTGGGCAAAGGCGGCGCAAACCCGTTCATCGATCCGCAGGGCTATCGCTCGTATGTCGACGAGACGGAGGGCAGGTTCCGAGCGGAGCTCGCCAAACAGACGGCGGCCGCCAAATAGCGCCCCCTGGTCTACGTTTGCGGAGTTAGCGAGTCCAGCATCTTCTCGAACGCTTGCTGGTTCTGCCCCACGGTCTTCGCCGGGCCGGTGCATTTGAAGAAGACCGAACCTTGCGGACCTTCGACGATCGCGCCCAAAAGGCGGTAGCCTTTCTTGGGTTGGACGCCAGGAACGGCCATCGGCCCTCCCATGCCGGTGTAAGCGCCGGAGACTTCCACGGTCGTGAGTTTGAACTCGTGAACGGTTCGGTGGTCGATCTTTGCAGCGGATTTCGACGGCTTCCCGTCTGCCTGCAGGAACTGCCCGATCCAGCGATCCAAGTTGGCCTGAACGCTTCCACCCTCGCCCGGACCGAAATAGTACACACCGCATTCTGCGTCGTCTTGATCTCCCGCAGCATGTGGAATCGTGTACGTCGCCAAACGCATGGGACGCTGCGCCCCGGGTATCCAATTGGCGGGCGCCGTCCAGCGCAGACCGGCGCCGGCACCGGCAAAACCTGCCAACGCCGCCGCTGTCATCAGAATCGCGATTCTTCCTCGCATAAAATCAGTATGGCACCCGTGAACACGCATCCAAACACGCCGCTTATACGCGAGCGTATGATGAAATTTATGCGCTTGAGTGTGCTCATTTTGGCAGTGTGTATGATCGGATGCTCGTCATCTCCCGCACAGAAGCAAACCAAGAGCAGCGCTCCCGGACCCGCTCACGTGATGGCGACGAACACGTCCAACTCGCTGGCCAAATACCTCGAGCTCGCTGGATTTCGCATCACGGAGCACAGCCCGGGAAAAATCGTCGTGCAGTTCGGCGTCGTCAACCACTCGCAGGCTGACATCGGCGACGTGAAGTTGAAGGTGAATCTCACCACGACCACTGCTAACCCGGGCGATCCGCCGCTGATCAGTTTCCCGGCCAACGTCACATCGCTAGGACCGTCGGATATGAAGAACGTAACGGTCGACGTACCCACCAAAATGCGAGCCTATGAACTGCCGGACTGGCAATTCCTGACTGCGACTTTCGAAATCACTGAGCCGAAGTAAGCTGGATTCCATTTTGGAATGGTGTAGCAGCGTGTCCCAGTGCTGTGGCGGAACGAATCTCGCAGGATGAAGGAGGTGGCTAGAAACCAGTGTTTAGCAAATGGCAGCGGACCTGCTACCATCGTATGGCCCGCGCTACACCGCCGCACCCGGTGTACGGTTCTTTCATAGATTGTAATCAATCGGTGTTCTTTTCAATCTAAGCAGTATTAAAGGAGCTTCCGTGGTTCTTGAAAACTTTTCCCGCGCGCGCACTCTCGGTCTTGTCCTGCTATTCACGTTCGGCACAGCCTTGAGCGCGGCGCCCAGGCTCAATTTGGATCAGACCGCGCTGATGGTTTCGGTGGCGCCGGGTTCCAACGGTCCGGCGCAAACAGTGCTGGCGAAGAATATCGGCGACGGGTCGCTCAATCTCACGGCTACATCTTCAGTTTCGTGGCTGGTTCCCACGATTGGGGCGCCGCAGTCCTGCGGGATTACCGGCGGCAGTTGTATTCCGGTGCAGATCGCCATCCAATCGTCCTCGCTGGCAGCCGGCACGTATACGGGTACGGTCACGATATCGGACCCCAATGCAGTGGATGCGCCGCAGTTCGTCGTTGTGACGCTCTCGGTGGGTGGTCCCGCGCCCAATAAGCTGGAATTTTACGCGGCGCCGGGAAGCTCCAGCTCGACGACGTTGACAACTTACCGGCAAGCCAACACTGCCGTGAGTAATGCACCTTGGTTGTCGGTCTCCTCCAATGGCGCGGGAAGCTTCGCGTTCAATGTGTCGTACACGGTAACTGCCACCGCTGCCAGCGGAATGGCGCCCAACGACTATAACGGAACCCTGACGCTCAGCGGTTCTTCGTTCGCGCCCGATAACAAGCAAATTCCTGTGGTGCTGCATGTGACGACGCAGCCGATCCTCAACGCCACCCCGGCCTCCGTGCAAATCCGAATCGCGCAAGGCGCAAACAAGCAGAGCTCAACCACCGGGGCGCTGCCTTACATCTCGACGTCCAATACGGGTCAGGGATCGCTTAGCATTTCGAGCGTGAACGCCTCGACCTCTTCCGGCGCAAACTGGCTCGGCGCGTCCACCGTTTCCGGTTTCCCATCGCTGGTGGCGATCTCGGCCGATCCGACGGGGTTGAGTCCGGGCGTGTATAACGGAACCATTACAGTCGCGAGCAACGCGGCGAACAGCAGCGTTCCTGTTCCCGTACAGCTTACAGTCGAGCCTCAAGGTCCACCGGTTGCGGCCGCGGGCGGCGTGGTAAACAATGGAACTTTTGCCTCCAACGAGAGCCTGGCGCAAGGCGACATTACTGCGGTGTTCGGAGACCAGCTCACGTACGGCGATCCGCAGTCGGCTTCGACGTTGCCGCTGGGTACCAGCCTCGGCAACACGCAGGTGCTGGTGAACGGAACGCCGGCGCCGGTGTACTACGTCTCTCCGACGCAGATCAATTTTCAAATCCCGTTCGAAGCCGCAACCGGAGACGGAACCATTCAGGTGGTGCGAAATGGCCAGCCAGGCAATCAGGTCTATGTGAACATTTCGGCCTCCGCGCCCAGATTTATCTTGCTAGGCAACGGCTACGTCATTATGACCACGCCCGATGGAGCCCTAACCGGCATCCCAAGCCACCCGGTTACTGCAAACGATGTCGCGGTGATTTACGTCATCGGCCTCGGCCCCACGTCGCCGAGCGTTCCTTCGGGTACAGCATCGCCCAATCCGCCCGCCATAGTTCCGGCCACCCAGGTTTGTTTTGGGCAGCATAGCGCCGTCATTCAACCTCTGTGCACAAATGCAGCCTTTGCCGGGCTCACTCCCGGGCTGGTCGGCTTGTATCAAATTAACGTGACGATCCCTTCCGGCGTGCCCACCGGCAATCATGTTCCGATCTACTTCACGGTGGGCGGTCAAGCCAGCGACCAGGAACTGATCGCGGTGCAATGACGGATCGGCTCTATTACCACGACAGCTATCTGACTGAATTCCGGGCTCGCGTCTTAGAAGCGGGCCCGGACCAAAAACGCGTTTACCTCGACCAGACGGCGTTCTATCCCACCTCGGGCGGCCAGCCGTTCGACAAGGGGACTATCGGGGGCGTGGACGTGGTGGATGTGGTCGACGAAGACGGCCGCATCGCGCACGTTCTGGCAGCGCCGCTTGTTGCCTCAGAGGTCACCGGAGCCATCGATTGGCACCGGCGCTTCGACCACATGCAGCAACACACGGGTCAGCACCTGCTGTCGGCTGTGCTGCTGGGCCTGTACGATGCACCTACCGTGAGTTTTCATCTGGGCGCCGAATCCAGCACCATCGATATCGCCAAATCGCTGGATGGCGGCCAACTTCGTGCCGCCGAGCGCCGCGCCAACGAAATCGTTTTCGAAAACCGGCCCGTTACCGTCAGCTACGGGCATTCTTCTCAAGATCTGGGACTCCGTAAGCCGACCGGGCGCGAGGGCGAGATTCGAATCATTTCCATTCAGGATCTCGACCGCAGCGCCTGCGGAGGCACGCACGTTCGCGCCACCGGTGAAATTGGACCTATCCTGATCCGCAGATTGGATCGTATCCGCGGCAACATGCGCATAGAGTTTCTCTGCGCCCTGCGAGCCATAGCCCGGGCGCGCTCCGACTATGAGGCCCTGTCCGCCGTTGCGCGCACATTCTCGTCGCCGTTGGACGAGGTGCCGGCGTTAGTGAATACGCAGCGCGAAAAACTGACTGAGTCCGAACGCCTTCAGCGCCGTCTCGAAAACGAACTAGCCCAGGCGCGCGGCCGCGAGTTGTACGCAAGCACGGCGCCAGGACCGGACGGGGTGCGTAGAGCGGAGCGCAGCGTTGACGCGATCACGGATGCGTTGCGCTCCGAAGCTCAAGCTTTTACGGGCGGTTCAAAGGCCGTTTTCCTGGCAATTGCGGGCGATCCTCCTGCGCTCATGCTCGCCGCCTCCTCAGATTCCGGCGTACATGCCGGAAATTTGCTAAAGACCGTCCTTTTCGCCGCTGGCGGCCGAGGTGGCGGGAGCGCGACGATGGCGCAGGGCAGTCTGCCTTCCAAGCCCCTAATCGACCAGGTAGTGCAGGCGATCAGCGCGCAGGTCGGCGCCAGCGCGAGCAACGCGTAACGCAAACCGTACCAAAGTTCTAAGATCCCAGGCCTAAAGTCAAGAGGGTTTTCCTCCGAATTCTTACCTAGATCCATGCGCTACCTGTTCTTCTACCGAACCGTGGCGTTGGCCGCCGTGCTCGCGGCCGGACCGCTGTTCGCTGACCGTCACAAAGTCGACGTTGATCCAGAAACTGAGGATGGCATTCTGCTGCAGCGTATCCAGCAGGAGCCCTTGCTTCCCCGCAAGCAGGCGCTTCTGGAAAAATACGCCATGGAGTATCCCAAAACTACCTCAATCGCTTGGGTTTACGAGCAACTGCTGCCGATCTATAAAGAAGCCAAAGACAACCAGAAGGTGCTTGCGATTGCCAATGCGCTACTGGCGGTGGATCCGAACGACCTTGATGCCGCCGACGACGCACTGCGCGCGTCGGAAGCGATGGGGGCAAACGACGTAACCCGGATTTTTGCGGAGCGGGCGTGGGATGTCGCCTCCAAAGCCTCCGTAGCGTCGAAACCGTCCGATCCGGACGACGTCGCTGACTGGACTAAACAGGTCCAATTCGCCAAGGAGGTCTTGTCCTATTCCGAGTTCGTGATGGCGACGCAGGCGGCAAACGAGCCCGACCCGGCCAAGCGGGCCGCGCTTATCGACGAGCTGAAGAACAGAAATCCGGACAGCAAGTTCCTGGCAAATACCAAGAAACCCACCGTGATCGATCTGGCGACTATCGATCCTGAAAAAGCGTATACGCTTGCCGAGCAGGGGCTCGCGACCGAGCCGGACAACGAGGACTTCCTGATGACCGTGGCCGATTACAAGCTGGGCCACGAAAAGGATTTTCCGAAGGTGCTGGCGTACTCGCTCAGAATTTTGGAGCTGATGAAGAACAAGCCCAAGCCAGACACCCTAAGCGATGAGGAGTGGCAAAAAAAGAAGACTAAGTTCATGGGCTGGGCGGGCTGGATGGCGGGTGTCGTGTACGGAAAGCAGGCCCGCTACTCGCTTTCGGATCGCTATCTTCGGGCGGCGCTCCCCTACATTCTAGAAAACACCCGCTTACTAGCTGCCGCCTACTACTATCTGGGCTACGACAATTATGCGATGGCTAGTGAGTTGGGAGACAAGAGCCGCGCTTTAGAAGCTGTGAAATTCAGCAAATTGTGCGCTGGATTGGACAGCCCGTTCCGTTCCCTGGCTCGCCAGACGCTGGCGTCGGTGCGCAGCGATTTCAATCTCGACTAAGTCCTGCGGCATTTCTGCTTGAATCGATCCGCCCCCGTTTCCTGCGCAGTGGTAAGCTGATAAATGCACCCCATAGCAGATTCGCTCCATCGCGCGCCCCTAGCGCCGGGGTTTGCCGACTTGCATTTCTGCCTTCAATTGAGTCAAGCTGGATGGTTTTCCTGGCGTAATGGCTGAGAATCCATGCGGGTGAGAATTCTCTATCACGATCACTGTTTCGACGGCGCGGCCTCCGCGGCGTTCTTCAGCCGCTTCTACGAAGCCAAATTCGCACCCGATGCGCAGTTTGAATTCACGGGAATGGCCCACAAGGCATCGCAATTGTTCGATGACGGCCTCTTCGATGGCGACGTCAACGCCATTGTTGATTTCAAGTATTCACCCAACCCGAGGCTCGACTGGTGGTTCGACCATCACCAAAGCGCTTTCTTGACGCCGGAGGACGCGGCCCATTTTCAAAAGGAACTCAGCCACCACAAATTTGTCGACCCGTCCTTCAGCTCCTGCACGATGTTTATCGCACACGTAGCTCGCGAGAAATTCGGATTCGACGCCGCGGACTTGTCCGAACTAGTGCAATGGGCCGATATAATCGACGGTGCGCGTTATGCCAGCGCGCAGGAAGCTGTCGAGCTAAAGGCGCCGGCCATGCAACTGACCCTGGTGATCGAAAGCGCCAAGGGGTCCGAGATCATTCACAAGATTATTGGCTGGATGCGGCGGTGCAAACTGGCCGAAATCATCCAGCAGCAGGAAGTCCAGCAGCTCTTTACACCGTTGTACGACCGTCACCTGCGCTCTATCGATCTTATCCGCAGCCGGAGCACTACGCGAAACGGTGTAATTTTCTTCGACCTGATCGGCGACGATTTGGAAGGGTATAACAAGTTCATTCCGTATTATTTGTTTCCGGAGTGCACTTATACGGTTTCGGTAAGTACTTCCAGCTTTCGAACGAAAGTGTCCGTAGGCTCGAATCCCTGGGCGCCGCATCCGCCCGAACGGAATCTCGCCACCATCTGCGAGCGCTACGGCGGCGGCGGACATCCGCGCGTGGGCGCCATAAGCTTCGAGATCGGCGCCATTGAAGAGGCGCGACGAGTAGCGCAAGAGATTAAGCGGGAACTGGAAAGTTAAGCCTGAGGGTTATCGCTCCTGACCGTGACGCGACCGATGCCAGCTAACCGCTCGAAGGAACCAAGAGCTTTTCGACGTATTTCGCGATCAGGTCGACTTCGACATTGATCTTTGCTCCGGGGCTGTAGCTTCGAATAATCGTGTTGCTATATGTATGCGGAATGATAGCAACGCCGAGCAAGCAATCTTCGAAAGACGCGATGGTCAGACTGACGCCGTCCAGCGTAACCGAGCCCTTGTGGATCGCGTAGCGGCTCAGCGCGGCGGGAATTCGTACGTTCAACCACCAGTTTCCATCCGCCAGCGGATCCAGCGAAACAAAATCAGCCGTCCCATCCACATGTCCCTGCACGATGTGGCCGCTCAACCGGTCGCCGAGTGCAGCAGCGCGTTCCAGATTCACCTCCGAGTCTTGACGCAAGGCTCCGAGATTCGTACGCGCCAACGTTTCCGGCGACAAGTCGCATGTGAATCCTCGGGCGTCCAGGCTGACCACCGTCAGACAGACGCCGTTTACGGCGATGCTGGAGCCTTCCCGTGCATCGGCGAGCACGGTGCGGCAGTTGACGCGCAGCTTGGAGCCGGCCGTCGCGACGCACCCAACCTCCTCCACGATCCCGGTAAACAAAACTATTTCTCCACGTAAGCTTCCACCGCAAATTCGTCCGGCGGGATGCCGTGCAGCTTGAGTCCGCGCAATTGGATGGCGTCCATCCGCGTCAGGCGTCCAGCGCCGCCGACTACCGGCAGCGACTGCAAGCCACCCAGAATTTTGGGCGCGTAGTAGAACATCACCTTGTCGATGATGCCGGCTTCCAGCGCCGCCCAGTTGAGCTTTGCCCCAGACTCGATCATCAACGACCGGTATTGCTCCCGGCCGAGCCACTCCACCATCTGCACGAGATCCGCGCGTCCGCCCGGTCCATCGAACACGAGTACCCGAATGCCGCGGTATTCGAGCGCACGACGCCGCTCTTCGGACGCAGCCGAGGTTGTAAGTACCGCTACATCTCCGCTGGCGCTGGAGGCAATCCGCGAATCGAGCGGCAGCCGCAGCGTTGAATCGGCGATGATTCGCAACAGGGGCCGACTACGTTCTTGGCCAGTGCGGTCGGTCAGCAGGCAGTCATCGGCCAGCACCGTGCCGATGCCAGCGAGAATCGCGTCGGAGTTGTGCCGGACTTGTTGCACGTGTGAACGTGCGCGCTCACTGGTGATCCAACCGGTATTGTCTTGAGGCGCAGAAATCTTACCGTCCAGCGTTAAGGCGGCCTTGAGTGTAACCAAAGGCCGTCCGGTGCGCATCGCGTGCACGAACGCCTCATTCAACTGCTCGGCTTCACCTGCGTATTCGGATGCTACCTCGACCGCAATTCCGGCATCGTGCAGGCGCCGGAATCCCTGCCCTGCCACTAACGGGTTGGGATCTTGCATAGCGGCAATTACGCGCGCAATCCCCGCCTCCACCAAAGCATCGGCACAGGGCGGCGTACGGCCTTGATGCGAGCACGGCTCCAAGGTGATATAGAGCGTCGCGCCGCGGGCGCGGGGGCCGGCGTCCTCCAGCGCCAAAATCTCGGCGTGCTTCACTTGGGCATAAGTGTGAAACCCGCGTCCCACGATCTCATCGCCTTGCACGAGAACCGCGCCTACCGCGGGATTCGGGCTGACTCTGCCCTGGCCGCGCTGGGCCAGCGCCAGCGCCTCTTTCATCAGCGCGTTCATTGCGGCAGTAGCGACGCGACGAACTTGTCGGGCTCGAAAGGAAGTAAATCGCCCGCCTGTTCGCCGACTCCAACATAACGGATGGGCAAATTCAATTCGCGCGCGATCGCCACCACGATGCCGCCCTTGGCCGTGCCATCCAGCTTCGTGAGGACCAACCCCGTGACGCCGCTCGTTTCCGTGAATTTCCGCGCTTGCTCCAGGCCGTTCTGCCCGGTCGTTGCGTCCAGCACAAGCAGAACTTCGTGCGGCGAGCCGGGAATCACCTTTGCCGCCGTACGGCGCATTTTCTCCAACTCCGCCATCAGGTTGGATTTTGTGTGCAAACGCCCGGCGGTATCGACGATGACGTAATCGACCTTGTTGGCCTTGGCGGATTGCAGTGCGTCAAACAGCACCGCGCTGGGGTCCGCGCCCGCGCTCTGGCTGATCACCTTGGTCGAGGTTCGGTTTCCCCAAACTTGAAGTTGTTCGATCGCGGCAGCGCGAAACGTGTCCGCCGCGCACAAGAACACGCTGCGGCCTTCTGTCTTGTATCGATCGGCCAGTTTGCCAATGGTTGTGGTTTTTCCGGAACCGTTCACGCCGACCACCATCACAACGGCGGGCGGCTCGCTGACGCGCGGAATTGGCCGCTCAGCGCCCTCCAAAACACCCAATAAATGCTCGGCAATCAACTGCTTCACTTGCTGCGCGTCGCCCAGTTGCTTGCGGTCGGCCCGCTGGCGGATGCTTTCGAGAATTTCCGATGTGGTCGTAACGCCGATGTCGGCTGTAATCAGCGCGTACTCGAGTTCCTCCAGAAGGCCGGCATCGATTTCTTTACGCCCGGCAAAGGCGTCTTCTAAGCGGTCCGCGAGCCCCGCCCGAGTCTTTTCGATACCCGCCTTGAGGCGTTCCAGCAGGTTCGGTTCTTGCTGTACGGAGCCAAAGAGCGTCTGAATCATGCAGAATAACCGAGATCTTCATTGTAGCCGACGCATGTTAATCTGAAACAGAAAGAGACAATGTGGGCAGACTTGTAGCGCTCCTGGCGGCAGTGCTGATCTTCGCCAACGCGCACTGCTTCGTGCGCTGCGACCTGGATTCCGCCCGCCGTACCACGCCTCCCTGCCACGCGCAAACTAAGCTAGTTACCGACCACTGTTTAGAGCAGCACGATTCCGCTGTTGCGCCATCGGCGCGTCAAGCTGCAATCGCGCACCTGCAAGATTTTCCAGCGGTCGCCCCGTCGCAAGCCGTGTCATACCCTAATTCGGTCGATCCATCCCCGCCACGTTCACTGTTTTCGTCCAGTCTCGCTCCGTTAAGAATCTAAACATTCGCCTCATTGTTGTTCGTAAGCGGCAAAACGAAAGGAGCGCGTGTGTCTAGATTGTTTCTCATGGCATCACTGTGCCTGGCGGCATCGGCTCAGCAGCAGGATACGCCGCAAATGCAGCACGATATGTCGCAAATGCATGACATGTCTCAGATGCAGATGGCGGGGATGAATGCGGCCGGGGGCGGCTTGATGAACCTCGCTTCCGGCACCAGCATGAGCCCGGATTCCTGGGCCATGCCGATGAAGATGGTGAGTACGTCCGGCTGGAATTTCATGTTCATGGGCCAGGCATTCATCGTCGATACTCAGCAATCCGGCCCTCGCGGCGCGGATAAGTTCTACTCGAATAACTGGGGCATGTTTGGCGCAGGCCGCGACATTGGAAACGGAAGCGTACTTTTCGATCTAATGCTGAGCCTCGATCCAGCGACCGTACCGGGCCGGCGCTATCCGGAATTGTTTCAAACCGGCGAGACCGCTTTCGGCAAGCCGCTCGTTGACGCGCAGCATCCGCACGATTTCGTAATGGCGCTGGGCGTCCATTATGCGCACTCGCTCGGTGAAAACACCATGCTGCAGCTCTATTTCGCTCCCGTAGGGGACCCGGCGCTCGGCCCGGTGGCGTTCCCGCACCGCGCATCGGCAGCCGAACTTCCGCAATCGCCCCTATCGCATCACTGGCAGGATTCCACGCACGTCGCCAATGAGGTAGTGACCGCCGGGCTGGTCTACAAGAAGGTTCGTCTCGAAGCCAGCGGATTCTACGGATCCGAACCGGATGAGTTCCGCTGGAACATCGACCACGGTCCTATCAATTCGTGGTCGACGCGTATATCGTATTTTCCGGGCAAAAACTGGCTTGCTCAGGTGTCCTTAGGAAGATTGGCGCAACCGGAGGCGCTCGAGCCCGGAGACGTGGTCCGAGCGACCGCGTCGGTGCAATACACCCGGCCGATGCAAGGCTCCAGCTGGTCTACGAGTTTGATCTGGGGCCGGAACCACGATACGTTTACCCGTCGCGATACCAATGCCTATCTCGTCGAATCGGTCGCGCCGTTTCGGCGCAAGAACTTCTTAACCGGCCGCGCCGAATTGGTGGATAAAGACGAGCTCTTCGCCGACACTCCCGGCATCGAGCAAATTCTGGATCGGACGGCCGGCAGCACGTTCCGTATCGGCGCCTATACGGCCGGCTATACGCGCGATATCGGAACATTTCATAGCGCCGAGACGGGGATCGGATTCAACGTGACTGGCTACAGCACGCCTGCCGCGATCAAGCAGTATTATGGCCAGCATCCCGCAGCAGTCAACATTTTCTTACGAGTTCGCCTTCAACGCGAATAAGATCCGGCCGCACTAACGTGTAAGAGCGGCATTCCGATTGCATTGGTAACTGACGGGAGAAGGCACGTGCGCCTGTTAAGGGTTGTGTTACTTGGTGTTCTGGCCGTGGCCATCGCCGCCGGACAGAACACGGGAAAGCGCTCGGAAGGCAAAAACTACCTGCACCATGCGTTCTCGTTCGGAGCAGCCGGAAAATCAGCCATGGGGGCGGGCATCACTCAGGCGACGAACACGCCCAGCGAATGGGGCCAGGGTGTTAGCGGATTTGCCAAGCGTTTCGGCTCTGCGTTCGGCAAGCACCTGGTGAAGAACGGAATCCAGTATCCCGCTTCAAAAGTATTCCACGAAGAGTTCGGATATCAGCGCTCGGACAAGACCGGCTTCGGGCCTAGGCTTAAGTATGCGCTAACCGGAACCGTCATCACTCACAAGACGACAACGGGTAAGCGTACACTGTCCAAGAGCGAGTTGGCTGGCGCATTCGGCAGCGGGTTTATATCGCGCGCGTGGCAGCCAGCCAGTACACGAACCGTCGCGGGGGGCTTCGCTTCGTCGGGAATTACGTTAGGTGTAGATGCGGCCGGAAACGTGGTCCGGGAATTTTGGCCCGAGATCCGCCATCCGCATGCCGCCTCGCAAGCTCATCGCCGCGCAGCGGGCAACAAGACCGCACAACTCGAATACCACCGGTAGCACGCGGCGCCTGGTGCCGTTTAAATGTCGTAATACAGCGCAAACTCATACGGGTGCGGCCGCAACCGAATGGCATCCGCCTCGTTGCGCCGCTTGTAGTCGATGAAGGTCTCGATCAGATCCTCGCTGAACACATCTCCCTTCAGCAGAAAGTCGTGATCCTCTTCCAGACAGTCCAGCGCCTCTTCCAGCGAGGCCGGCATCGACGGTACGCTCCGCATCTCCTCCGGCGACAGATCGTAAATATCCTTGTCCAGCGGCTCGCCCGGCTCCAGCTTGTTCAGCACCCCGTCCAAGCCCGCCATCAGCATCGCCCCAAACGCCAGATACGGATTCGAAGACGGATCCGGCGGCCGGAACTCCACTCGTTTCGCCTTCGGACTCGCCGAGTACATCGGTATCCGGCACGCCGCCGACCGGTTCCGCCTCGAGTACGCCAGGTTCACCGGCGCCTCGTAGCCAGGCACCAGCCGCTTATAGCTATTCGTCGTCGGCGCGATAATCGCCGACAGCGCCCGCGCATGCTTCAACAATCCCCCAATGTAGTTCAGCGCCAGCGGGCTCAGCCCGGCGTAGCAGTCTCCCGCAAACAACGGTTTGCCTGCGTTCCAAATGCTCTGGTGCGTGTGCATCCCGCTGCCGTTATCCTGGAACAACGGCTTCGGCATGAACGTCACCGTCTTGCCATGCTGCTGCGCCACGTTCCGGATCACGTACTTGTACAGCATCATGTTGTCGGCCGACTTCACCAGCGTGTCGAACCGCTGATCGATCTCGCACTGGCCGCCCGTCGCCACCTCGTGATGATGGCACTCGATGTTCAGCCCGCAGCCCAGCATCGTCTCCACCATCTGGGCTCGCAGCGTCTGATAGTGATCCGTCGGCGGCACCGGGAAATACCCTTCCTTGTACCGCGGCCGGTACCCCAGGTTGTCTCCGTCCCGCCCCGAGTTCCAGCGCCCTTCCTCGGCGTCGATGAAATAGAATCCCGAGTGCTGGTTCTGATCGAACCGCACGTTGTCGAATACGAAAAACTCCGCTTCCGCCCCGAAATAGGCCGTGTCACCCACGCCCGAGTTCTTCAGATACAGCTCGGCCTTGCGCGCGATCCAGCGCGGGTCCCGGTTGTAGTTCTGCCGCGTGATCGGGTCGATCACGTCGCACACCATCACCAGCGTCGGAATCTCATAAAACGGGTCCATGAACGCCGTCTTCGGGTCCGGGATCAGCAGCATGTCGCTTTCATTGATCGCCGCCCATCCGCGGATGCTCGATCCGTCCATCCCGAATCCATCGTTGAACGAGTCTTCCGTCAGCTCCGTAATCGGATACGAAACGTGATGCTGCAGCCCGGGGATATCCGAGAATCTCAGGTCCACCTGCTTGGCTTGCTTCTTCTTGGCTAATTCCAACACTTCTTTCGCGTTCATTACACCTCCTGTCCGCCTATGGGTAGAATGACCTTATCAGAATAACCTACGGCAACCGCTCGAACGGTCGAGACGTCAATTGATTTTTTGTATCGGCGCTATAACCGGTTCCAAACTGCTTTCCGCGCGCTGCTACAATGAACCACACTTCATGAAGCTGGCCGGCCTTTTGCTGCTACCGTCCGGATGTTTTATCGCATTGTCCGCCATCGTTCTGCTCGCGGGCAGTCCAGCGCAAACGGCGTTCGTGCTGGCAGGCTGCGCGGTCGAGATCTTAGGATTGGGGCTGGTGGTTCGCTCGCATCTGAGCGCTCGCGGGAATAGCCGGTGAACGGCCCGAGGCTGAGCGAGACCGCCTATGCCGTGTGTCTCGGCTTCGTTTTCCTGATTCCCTTGGCTGCAGCCGGATTGGCGCTGATGAACACCGGCCTGGGCCGCGCGCGGAGTGCGGCTCATTCGGCGCTGAGCGCGCTCTGCGTTGTGGGCGTAGCCGCTTTGTGTTTCTTTGCCTTCGGGTTTGCGTTGGAGGGCTTTCTGGATCAGCCCGCGCATACGTTCGCCATTCAAGGAAAACCATGGAATTGGCTCGGGGCGGGCTCCCCGTTCTTGCGCGGTGTCCACTTCGATGGCTCGCCGGAACCCCTGGCTGCACTGTTCGGCTTGTTCGCCGCCTCATTAGCCGCAATCATCCCGCTGGGCAGCGGCAGCGACCGCTGGCGGTTGGGAGCCATTTGCGCCTCTACCGCCATTCTGTCCAGCTGGACTTTTCCGCTCTTTGCCCATTGGGTCTGGGGAGGCGGTTGGCTCGCGCAACTGGGCCGCAATTACGGCCTGGGACAGGGGTTCCTGGACACGGGCGGAGCCGCTTCGATTCACGTCGTGGGAGGTTTAAGCGCGCTTTCGATCGCGTGGCTGCTCGGCCCACGCCGCGGCAAGTACACCTCCGAAAGGATGCCGGCCGCGATTCCCGGACACAACGTCGTGCTGGTTGTTTTCGGATGTTTTCTGGCCTGGCTCGGCTGGATCGGCCTCAATGCCTCCGGCGCGCTGCTATTCGCGGGAATGGAACTAGGCCGCCTGCCCTTAGTCGCGATCAACACCACCTTATCCGCGGCCGCGGCATCGTTGACCGCGGCATTAATCACGCGCTTACGGTTCGGAAAACCAGACGCATCGCTGTGCGCAAACGGCTGGACGGCCGGCCTGGTCGCATCCAGCGCGGCAACAGCGTTGTTCCGGCCCCTGGCCGCGGCACTGATCGGCACTATCGCAGGAGCGATGATCGTCTACACCGTTGAATGGCTGGAACTCTATCTCACCATCGACGATCCGAGCGGCGCTGTGTCAGTACACGCGCTGGCCGGAATCTGGGGCGTTATGGCCGCGGGCCTGTTCGCCTCACCCGTCGCCGGCGCCAACGCGGCCAACCAATGGTTAGCGCAGCTCGATGGTGTAGCCACGCTCGTTGGTTTCATACTGCCGCTCGCGTACGGCCTGAATTGGCTGCTGAACCGGTTTTACGCCTTGCGAGTCGCGCCTGAAGGAGAACGCCAGGGTCTGGATCTATACGAACTCGGCGCCGGCGCGTATCCCGAGTTCACAAGCCACAACGAAGATCTTTGGCAGCGTTAAGTGGGGATGTTTCGGCCTTCAGCCGTGCCGGGCGACGAAAATCAACAGGCCGAAAATGACCACGGGAATTAAAGCCATCGCCGCATAAAACAGCACACGCCGCAGCCAGGGCGTGCGCCTCTGTTTCCAATCGTGCAGTTCCGGACGGTCCGCCACCCCGACCTCGTCCAAATGCTCCAGGTCCCAGGCGAATTCGTTCGCGGTTGCATAGCGATTCTGTGGCTCGCGTTCCAGCGCGCGGTAAATCACTTCCTGGAGCTGCGGCGAAATCTCCGGATTCAGTTCGCGCGGCGGCACGGGATTATTGTGAAGCCGCTCGTTCATGGTCGCGAACGGATTGGGCCCGCTGAACGGTGGTTTTCCGGTAAGCATCTCGTACAGCATTGCGCCCAGTGCGTAGATATCGCTGCGCCCGTCCCCGCGCTTGCCTTTTACCTGCTCGGGCGAGATGTAATCCGGTGTGCCCATTACTTGGGACAGCTTGGCAAAGGTGAGCCGCCGTGCGCCCGTCCGAGCAGCGATCCCGAAGTCGATCAACTTAATGTTGTCGTTTTCGTCGATCATGATATTTTCCGGCTTGAGATCGCGATGCACAACGCCATTGCGATGAATGTAATCCAGCGCGTCGCAGATGGCGATGGCGATGCGCACGGCGCGCTCGGCGGGAAGCTTTTTTTGTTCGTGTAGGACGACGCGGAGCAGGCGCCCATCCACCCACTCCATCACCATGTAAACCCGGCCGGGGTTCGGCTCCGGAAATACTTTCATAACGCCGGGGTGATCCAATTTTTCGCCAATCTCGCTCTCGCGCTGGAAGCGTTCGAACAGCACGGGATCCGACTCCACCTCGGGATGCGGGATCTTGATCGCCACCTGCCGGCCGTTGCGCAAATCTGTGGCGCGGAAAATCGACGCCATGCCACTGCGCGCAACAAGCGCGTCAATGCGGTAATGATCGAGTTGATCGCCGGAATGAAGTGGTGTCATGCGCGGCGCCGACGAGCGGAATAACGCGAACTGGCTTGGCGCATGCCTTCTATTTGGTCCGTTAGCGGGAGGAGCAATTACCGGAGTTTGTAGGGCCGGCCCCGATACATGCCGACACGCTCCACGCCTCGGATGCGAATTAACTGGACGCTTATATTATCACTTCCGTCCCTTTCGTTCGCAACCGCAACCAAGCGTTCGGCCGCCGCTTGTAAACTGCCGCCATTGCCCGCAATCGCCGCCAATTCCGGCTCGTCAACGGAGTTATGCAGGCCGTCGCAACACAGGATCAGAACGTCTCCTGGCAGCAACGTGTGCTCGCTGCTTTCTACATTGACAAATAAGTCCGTACCCAGCGAGCGCGTCAACAGATGCCGGGTGGAGGCCGCCCTAGCCTCGCGAGCGCTCATTAACCCCAAACGAACCTGTTCTGCGGGGACGGTATGATCCCGGGTAAGCTGGACCGTCCGGCCGTGCCGCAGCAAATAACAGCGCGAGTCACCCACGTGGGCCACTACCGCGCGATCGAATCGAAGCGCACAGGCCACCAGCGTCGTAGCCATGGAGGTTCCGCCTGGGCTGGCATTTTTGCCAATTTCGTAAACACGCTGGTTGGCTTCGCGCACTAAGCGAACCAGCAGGGCCGGCAACGGTTCCGAGGGCGCCGCTGCTGCAAAACCGCTTACGAAATCTTCCACCGCCGCCTGGGAAGCCACTTCGCCCAGATCCTGTCCTCCTACGCCGTCCGATAGCGCGAACGCCCAACCGTGTGTGCGCGCTTCCGCCGCCGATCTGGGCTTAAAATGACCGAAGTAGTCCTCGTTGTGCTCTCTGTGCCGCCCGGAGTCCGTGAGTTGCGCGAATTCAATATCAAGCGACATGCCGGGAGAGACTCTCACCTCGTGAGTACGAGCATCCATCATAATTCAGCTGCACTTAAAAGTTGGGCGGGCCTGCAGGCCCGCCGGATTGAGGAGGCTAAGTCAAGGATGACTAATTCGCCGCCGCCTCGAAGCGCTGCGTCACTAAGGTTGTCCGCCCCTTGGACTTGCTAGACCGGAGGAAATAAATTCCACCGTAAATGGCCCAAACCGCAGCCACGCCCAAGGCCAGTAGCGGCTCCATCTTGGTGCCGTATCCCATGAACGGTCCAATCAAGTAGAACGCCATGCAAGCCAGGTTCGCCAACAGGCCGAAAATCGGAATCAATAGATGCTTAATCGGGTTGAACGACGGATGGCCGTGGAAGCCGACCAAACACGTGATGCAGCTCAACATATAAAGCAAGAATGTTCCGAAATTCGAGATCAGCGTCATCAGAAGCAGGCTGTTCGGCAGCGCAGCCATGGTGTCATGGCTCATGTAGCCGAAGCTCGACCAGAAGCCCTGTGGTAGCGCTTTGATGGTGGCATCGCTCAGCGCGCCGGCATCACCGAAGAGAACTGCGACCGTCAAACAGCCGACCCCCGCCGAGATCGCTGCCAGCGTCCAGATGGCCCGATGCGGTGTCAGGTTCTTGGAATGCAGAAGCCCGAAGTGCTCGGGAACTTCCTCGTCCTTGCCCATCGCATAGGTCACGCGCGCGCCGGTGTTCATGCACGACAGCGTGGTTCCAATCAGCGCCAGGAAGACGGTGAAAGCTTCCGCCAACATGAAGTAGCGGCCGTTCCCTTGCCCGAACAGCGCGTCACCAACCATGACCATCATGTCGCCGATGGGAGCCGCCGACCCAGTCGCGTTCTGCATCGTGTACCCGCTGTTCAGGAAGTAGTTCGCAGCGAAATATTCGATGAGGTAACAAAATGCTCCCTGTACCAGAAGCGACGTGATCACCGCGATCGGAACATCGCGCTTGGCGTTCTTCGCCTCGCCCCCCATGGCAGTGACGGATTCGAATCCCACCAGGATCAAGATTGCAATGCAGGCCTGCACGAACATCCAACCGACGTTATGGATGCCGATCACGGAAGGTCCGTCCTTGTGAGTGAGAAAATTCCCTTTCTCATCCTTGGCTGGATAGTCGATCTTGAAGGGCACCGGCTTGCCGGCGGCGTCGAGCTTCGGCTTGGGCACGCCCGCCGAATCGCGCAGGATTACGTCGGTGGCCTGGCCGTTCACGGTCTGTTTCTCGGTTTGGAACTCGTACGTATACGCCTCGCCGGACTGCGAGTCGAACTGATACGCGACGCTGCCAACCGGATGATTGACCCGATAGCTCAATGCCATTACGGAGAAGACCAACAGCGCGCTGATCTGAATTACGTTGATGGCAATGTTCACCGACGTGGAGCCGTTGACGCCGCGCGCCGCGATATACGCGACTGCGAACGAGAACAGGATGGCGACCAGCATCATGAACATCGGCCCGGGATTGGAAGCGCTCATCACGCTCGGCCACAGCGTTCCAACCAGATAGCCGACGATCACACCCGTCACGCCGACCATCACGCCGGGATAGACCCAGTAGTAAAGATGCGAGCCCCAGCCGACGATGAATTTAGCCAGCCTGGCATATCGCCACGCCCGCTCGTGATTCAGAAACGACTGTTCGGCGAAATAATACGAGCTTCCGGTTCCCGGATAGAGCTTGGAAAGTTCCGCGTAGCATCCGGCGGTCGCCAAGCACAGCAGAAGCGAGAACAGAATACCTGCCCACATAGCCGGCGCTGTATTGCCGGCGGTCGCCTGCGCGACGAATGTGAGCCATAGGAACGCGCCCGGAGCGATCAGCGCCATCGCGTTCATTGTCAATCCGGTCAACCCAAGCGTGGGTTGCATTGTTGGTTCTTTGTTGTCCGCCATTTTCCCTTTGTTCCTTTGAATGAGAATTTGAGCTCGACATGGAACCCACGGTTTTTACTGCAATGGAATATTCTCTGCCGTCCGAGATCAGCACGTGGATCACTCGGGCCGGCTCTCATCGCGCTTGTTAGGCGCGTCCTGAGAACGCGTCAAAACGTCATGGTTTTTTCTCAGGGCTGATGTTATTGCCAAACACAAATCCGATCTCGCCCACCACCCGCGTCTGGTTGTCTTTCAAACCCAGCGGCCCGAATCCGGCGCCGGGCGTCAAGTCGTTGACATGTACATAGCCGATGTCTCCGCGGAAGAAGAATCCGCCGTACTGGAAGGTCGGTGTTACCGTGATCGACGTACCCGCACTTCCCGGACCGTACATCAGGTTCACTGCATTTTCTTTCGCGCTACCGCTGCTTGCGATGTATTCCCATCGCAAAGGAAGCGAGAAGCCCTTTTTAAACGCGCGGCTGACCAGGATCGCGCCGCCGTTCGTGGATGCGCCCTTCAAGATGCCAATCTTCGCGTTGGTCGGTACGTTCGTGTACTGATAATACGGTTGGACAATCCAATGCCCCTTCGTATAGGTGTAAATCAGGTTGTAAATGCTGCCGTTGTTCTGAACGGGCGTCGCGTAGGTCTGAAACTTCGTTTGCCCATAGTTGCCGCCGGCCACGAATGCCAGGCTGTGCGGCCCGTTCGTATAAGCCAAGGTGCCGCTCAACCACGTATAGCGATTCGAATAAAACCCGTCATTCCAGCTGAGCGACGCAGTGAACTTGCCCATCGTCTGATTCACCTGGACCCCACGCGTAACCGCGTTTTCCTGATTCCACAGCAGCCCGCGATCGATGTTCATGTTCTCGAAGCTGAACGTGTACTCGGCCCCAATCAGCGTCGGAAGCGACCCAATCTCGAAGGACGTGTTCTTCCCCGCCTGGAGCTTCAGGTAGGCGACCGGCACGGGGCCGTAAAGATCGCTGATGGTCTTGTCCGTCGCCAGAAACGGGGTCCCAAGTGACAAAATGTCGTACGCGCCCGCCTGGAGATAAAACTGGAACCAGCCGTCGGTCTTCTGAATGAATATCTGGCCGTTCGTTAATGCGCCTTGCACGTCATTGTCGCCAGGCACATGATTGTTTTGCGCGAGCCCCATACCCGACAAAAACCCGTTGACCGCGATCTTGCCGAACGGGCCGGCATCGAAGGTAGCCGGCGGGAGGTTCGCCAGCGGCCCCGTAATCGCAGGACTGGACAGAGGCGCCGCGTCGGCGGCCGCGGGCGGAGGCGTGGCCGATGGGTCGGGCGCCGCGCTCTGGGCTACCACGACGTAGGGTAAAACCCCGATACAGAGGCCCGTAAACAGCGTCCTGAAAAAAGTGTTTTTCAAGTGTCACTTCTCCAAAATTGAATTTTGAGATACTGGCCTGCAGCTAGACGGGGGCTGAGGTGGTGTTTCTCGAATTGTATTTGTTACGTATCAATTTGGCTAATAGATAATTTCGATGAACATCATAATGCGCGTTCCGCGAGCCTCTTGTTGCTCCATACTGAAGCATGACGAAAGGCGCCCAAATCTCCGTATTGCCTTCGCATAGCGGCTTTTTGCGCGTTGCGCTCGGCCGTCTCGATTTTGGGAGTAGGACATGAACTCAGGCACCAACTCGACCGCCGTAAGCGCTGAAAAACTCGCAAAGCCAGATCGGTTTAAGCAGATCGAACGCGAATTCCTGGCCACGGGCGATGCGCACCAGTTTCAGAATCAAATCACGCGCGCTGTGGATGAGATCACCGCCGCAGCCTACGCAAGTGCCGTCCAACCAGCGCTAGAACAAGGGACCGCCGTCATCGCCGTTGCCGGCTACGGCCGGAAGGAGCTGTTTCCGCATTCCGACCTCGGCCTGCTGATTCTGCTCGAAAACGAGTCTCCATGGGTTTCGCTCCGGGAGATCCTCTCTGAGTTTGTCCGCGAACTGTGGGATGCAGGCCTGCGTGTGACACACTCCGTACGCACGCTCGCCGAATGCTTGGACGGGCGGGAAGGTTCAGCCGGGCTGAGCATCGCCTTGCTGGATCGCCGCTTTGTTGCGGGCGACCCGGAAGTCTTCGCCAAGTTGGACCACAGATTTCCGGCGTTTCTCTCAAAACACGTCCGCAAGTTGAGCCAGGATCAGCGCGAACAAACCCTCCTGCGCCACGCCAAGTTCTTCAACACGGTTCGGAATTTGCAACCGGACGTGAGAGAATCGCCGGGCGGCCTGCGGGACCTGCAGTTAATGGCTTGGCTGGCCAAACTCGGCACGGCACATCCGCAATCCCCCGGCCAGCTTCGGGACGCAGCCGCCTTTCTGTCGCGCGTGCGCTGCTTTCTCCACCTTCGCACCGGCGGCGATAACAATTTCCTCGATTTCGATTCTCAACAAAGCCTGGTCAATCAGCCCTTTCTGCACTCCCAAAGCCGCATCCAATTCATGCGGGACTACTACCGCCATGCCGCTGTAATCTTCAATCATGCCCGCCGCGCACTGGAGGAATCCGACAAACCGGAGAGTTCTTTGCTGGGAAGTTTCCGCGACTGGCGCACCAGGCTTTCGAACACCGAGTTCACCGTCTCGCGCGATCATGTGCTGCTCCGCAATCCGGGCCAGCTCGAGACCGACCCGATGGTCGTGATTCGGCTGATGGAATTTATGGCACGGCACGCGATTGCACTCGCTGCCGATACCGAGCGCCGCATGGAAGCAGCGCGGCCAGCCTTGGCTGCTTATTTCGGTGCGCCTCGTCCGCTCTGGCCGGAGCTGTCGAAAATTTTGGCGCTGCCGCATTTCGATGTGGCCGTGCGGGCATTCCACGAACTCGGCTTGTTGACTGCCATATTCCCCGAATGGGGCGCTATTGAGGACCTCGCTTTGCAAGATCCAGCGCGTTGGTTCAGCGTCGACGAGCATACGGTGCGGAGCATCGAGCGAGTCACCGAGCTCCGTTCGAACGCCGACGCAACGCGGCAGCGGTTCGCACAGGTGCTATCGGAAGTCGACCGTCCGGCAGTTCTGTTTTTCGCGCTGCTCTGCCGCGATTTGGGCCGTCAAGAACCTGCTCCGGATGCCGGCACCCAGACGGCTAGGTCCATGGAACACTTTTTTCAAGCCGCCGCCCGCATCGGAATGCCCTTGGACGTGCAGCAAGAGATCGCGTATCTCATCCAGCACGAAGCGGACCTTTGCAGTGTGATCTCCGGACGCGATATCGGCGACGACGCTACCGTCCGGTTCGTCGACGAGCGTGCCGGAACCGTCGAGAGGCTGAAGCAGCTTACCATTCTCGCCTATGCCGATACGAACGGCTCGAGCAAGGATTCCATGAGTGCCTGGCGGCTCGAGCAACTCTGGCGTATCTACCAGTCGGCCCACCGCGAGCTCACGCGCGAGTTGGAGACAGAACGCATCCGTGAAGTCCCGCCAGCTTTGCCCAACGCCGAATTTATTAAGGGTCTGCCGGCGCGCTACCTCCGCGCGCATTCCTCACAAGACATTGCCTCGCACTTGCAGCTGTACGAGTTGAGCCGACCGACCGGTGTCGCCGTGCAGATCGACCGTATAGAGAGTGCGTACCGGTTGACTCTGATTGCGCGCGACAGGCCGTGTCTCTTTGCTTCCATTGCCGGTGCGCTGTCAAGCTTCGGACTGGACATTTTGAAGGCGGAAGCGTTTTCAAATGCCATAGGATCAATTGTGGACACGTTCATCTTCGCCGATCCCAGGCGGACTTTGGAGCTGAATCCGCCCGAATTGGAAAGGCTGCAGGACTTGATCCGCCGCGTCGCTTTAGGGAAAACCGATGGGCAGCGGTTGTTGCGCAATCGCGCGCAGCCGGAATCCAAGAAGCGCCGGTTCGAACCGCAAGTGCAGTTCGATTCCGAGGCGTGCGAAACGGCAACCCTGGTGGAGATCATTGCCGAGGACCGCCCCGGCCTACTCTACAGCCTTGCTTCGGTTTTCTCTTCGACGGCCTGCAATATAGACGTAGTTTTGATTGACACCAAGGGGCAGCGCGCCATAGACGTGTTCTACGTGGCGCATGAGGGCCGCAAGTTATCCGCAGACATGCAGGCCCTGCTCAAGCAAAAGTTGCTGGCTGTGTGTTGAGAGTTGCGGCGCACGCACTCGATGCGTGCGCCCCGGACTTAAATGTCGTAATACAGCGCAAACTCATACGGGTGCGGCCGCAACCGAATGGCATCCGCCTCGTTGCGCCGCTTGTAGTCGATGAAGGTCTCGATCAGATCCTCGCTGAACACATCTCCCTTCAGCAGAAAGTCGTGATCCTCTTCCAGACAGTCCAGCGCCTCTTCCAGCGAGGCCGGCATCGACGGTACGCTCCGCATCTCCTCCGGCGACAGATCGTAAATATCCTTGTCCAGCGGCTCGCCCGGCTCCAGCTTGTTCAGCACCCCGTCCAAGCCCGCCATCAGCATCGCCCCAAACGCCAGATACGGATTCGAAGACGGATCCGGCGGCCGGAACTCCACTCGTTTCGCCTTCGGACTCGCCGAGTACATCGGTATCCGGCACGCCGCCGACCGGTTCCGCCTCGAGTACGCCAGGTTCACCGGCGCCTCGTAGCCAGGCACCAGCCGCTTATAGCTATTCGTCGTCGGCGCGATAATCGCCGACAGCGCCCGCGCATGCTTCAACAATCCCCCAATGTAGTTCAGCGCCAGCGGGCTCAGCCCGGCGTAGCAGTCTCCCGCAAACAACGGTTTGCCTGCGTTCCAAATGCTCTGGTGCGTGTGCATCCCGCTGCCGTTATCCTGGAACAACGGCTTCGGCATGAACGTCACCGTCTTGCCATGCTGCTGCGCCACGTTCCGGATCACGTACTTGTACAGCATCATGTTGTCGGCCGACTTCACCAGCGTGTCGAACCGCTGATCGATCTCGCACTGGCCGCCCGTCGCCACCTCGTGATGATGGCACTCGATGTTCAGCCCGCAGCCCAGCATCGTCTCCACCATCTGGGCTCGCAGCGTCTGATAGTGATCCGTCGGCGGCACCGGGAAATACCCTTCCTTGTACCGCGGCCGGTACCCCAGGTTGTCTCCGTCCCGCCCCGAGTTCCAGCGCCCTTCCTCGGCGTCGATGAAATAGAATCCCGAGTGCTGGTTCTGATCGAACCGCACGTTGTCGAATACGAAAAACTCCGCTTCCGCCCCGAAATAGGCCGTGTCACCCACGCCCGAGTTCTTCAGATACAGCTCGGCCTTGCGCGCGATCCAGCGCGGGTCCCGGTTGTAGTTCTGCCGCGTGATCGGGTCGATCACGTCGCACACCATCACCAGCGTCGGAATCTCATAAAACGGGTCCATGAACGCCGTCTTCGGGTCCGGGATCAGCAGCATGTCGCTTTCATTGATCGCCGCCCATCCGCGGATGCTCGATCCGTCCATCCCGAATCCATCGTTGAACGAGTCTTCCGTCAGCTCCGTAATCGGATACGAAACGTGATGCTGCAGCCCGGGGATATCCGAGAATCTCAGGTCCACCTGCTTGGCTTGCTTCTTCTTGGCTAATTCCAAGACTTCTTTCGCGTTCATTGAACCTCCTGGGTGTAAAACAAAACTCGTTGGGGGAACCCTCTAAGGTAGCGCACAAGAACGCTCGGGCGCATCTAAATTTTGAATGGACCTTATAACTAACGTCTATGACGCCCGAGTGCGCGCGAACGATCCCCGGAAGGCCGTTTTAGCCGCCAAATGCGTCCCGAAGTTTGCGCCAGGTCACACCAAGATCTTCCGGAAGCACCCGCGTTTCCGCAACGGTGGTGATGAAACTAGTGTCTCCTGCCCACCTCGGGAGCACGTGCATGTGAATATGGCCTGCGATTCCCGCGCCTGCACTCTCGCCGATGTTCATTCCCAGATTTAAACCCGAGGGACGATAGATCGCTCGTAAGTGCCGCTCTGCATCGCGACTAAGCAGGATCAGCTCTTCGAGCGTTTCCCCGCGGCACGCCTCCAGCGAGTCAACATGCTCGTATGGCGCTACCATGACGTGACCGCTGGTATAAGGAAACCGGTTCAGCAGGACGAAGTTATACCGGCCGCGATAAACAACCAGGTTTTCTTGGTCGTTCGTTGCGGCGGCGTAGTCGCAGAAGATGCAAGCCGATTCGGTGCGCGCCGCCGTGACGTACTGGTAACGCCACGGACTCCACAGGTAGTCCATAGATGGAGTTCACCCGGCGGGGCCGGGCTAAGCGGAAGGAGCTGTCCCGCCCGAGCTTCCGTCCGGCGTGGGCGCGGGCTGAGCGGCATCGCCGCTCGAGGTATTGACCAGATCTTTCAATTCCTTGCTCGGCTTAAAGTACGGAATGCGCTTTGAGGGCACCTCGACGCGCGTACCCGTCTTGGGATTACGGCCGACGCGCGGCTGCCGCTGCCGCGTACGGAAACTTCCAAACCCGCGAATTTCGATCTTATCCCCGCCCCGTAAAGAACGAACGATGCTGTCGAAGATGGCTTCGACGATCACCTCGGAATCCTTGCGGGTCATTTCCACCACCCGCGAGACTTCCTCGATCAACTCGGCCTTCGTCATGTCTTGTGTCTCTCCATTTGGTCCGGTTTAGCGGGCCAGGAGCCTCATCTACCGGCCCTCACCCTTCACTCTGATATTCATAACTTCCTCGATCGTCATTGTGGCCGCCGCGGCGTGGCGCTGATAGTCTTCCAGCCGCGTGCGCTCCTCGTCATCGCTCAACGCGCGAATGCTCAAGCCGATCTTCTTTTCCGCTTCGTTCAGCTTTACGATTTTAAAATCCATTTCCTCGCCGATCGGCACCGCCGGTTCTTCGGACCGATGATCGGACACGCCCGGAATTTCCGACCGGTGGCACAATCCCTCTACGCCCGGCGCCAATTCCACGAAGACACCGAAGTTTATACCCCGGCACACGCGGCCGCGCACGACATCGCCCACTTGATGCGCGCGGAAGAACGATTCCCACGCATCCGGCTGCAGTTGCTTGATTCCCAGCGATAGCCGGCGGTTAGGCGCATCGATATTGAGAATGACGGCCTGCACTAACTGGCCTTTTTTCAGCACCTCCGAGGGATGCTTGACCCGCTTGGTCCAGGACAAGTCCGAAATGTGGACCAGCCCGTCTACGCCTTCTTCGATCTCGATAAACGCGCCGAAATCGGTGAGCTTGCGAACTCGCCCCTCCACGACCGAACCGATATCGTAGCGGTTCGCAACCGTTGTCCAGGGATCTGGCTCTAGCTGCTTGATCCCCAGCGAAACGCGGCGGTCGCGCGGGCGAACGTCCAAAACAACCGATTCCACCTGATCGCCCACCTTGACCACTTTGCTGGGATGCTTCATGCGCCGGCTCCACGTCATCTCTGAGATGTGGATCAGACCTTCGACACCGGGCTCTAGCTCCACGAACGCCCCATAATCGGTCACGCTCACTACACGTCCGATGATTCGCGATCCTGAAGGATAGCGCTCCGAAATGCTCTCCCATGGATCGGGATGGAGTTGCTTGAGGCCGAGCGAAATTCGCTCCTTCTCGCGATCGAATTTCAGAACCTTGACGGTGATGGTATCGCCGGCATGGACCAGTTCCGAGGGATGGCTCACGCGCCCGTACGACATGTCGCTGACGTGCAACAGCCCATCGATCCCGCCTAAATCGACGAACGCGCCATAGTCGGTGAGATTCTTCACGACGCCCGTGACGGCGCCGCCTTCCTGAAGCGTATCGAGCGCGGCGCTCTTGCGAGCATTCTGCTCTTCCTCCACCGCCATTTTGCGCGAAACCACCACGTTGCCGCGCCGGCGATTCAGTTTGACGACCTTGACCGGAATGTCCTGCCCCAAAAAGGAATCGAGGTTGTGGATCGGCCGTGTGTCGATCTGCGATCCCGGCATGAACGCGGGCACACCTACGTCCACCGTCAGGCCGCCCTTGATCCGCCCGGTAACGCGTCCGGAAACCGCCAGCCCTTCGCGGTAGGCCTTCTCCAGGTTGTCCCAGGAACGCAGCCGGCTGGCCTTCTGATGCGACAGCAAGGTATAGCCCTCGGGCTGTGTACCTTGACGGTCGATGATTACGTCGATAAGGTCGCCAACTTGAACCTGGATGGTTCCGTCCGGTTGAATAAATTGCTCGATCGGAACCAAGCCTTCGGATTTGTAGCCGAAGTCGACGATTACGTCGGTGGGATGAACTCGGAGCACCCGGCCCTGTAGCAGTTCGCCTTCATGCGGCGGCTCAAAATGGGTGTAGTCTTCGATGAGCTGTTCATAGTCCGCGTCGTCATTCGACACGGCCGCGTTTAGATTTTGCTCATCCGCTGTACTGGCCATCGCCAACTCCCGAGTTCATGCTACTACAACGGCCGGTAGGGATACACGGACGCCTCGAAAATCATCCGAAATAATTAGGTTACCGCGGCCTCCGACAGCCCAAAAGCATCCAATTCACTCGACAAACCGTTGAATCGTCGGCACTTCAGAAGGATAACGGAGCCGGTAGCGGAAGTCAACAGCACTGCCCTTTCACCTCATTAGCATTAGATCTGTCCAGGTGAATTAGCACGTGATTTGTCCGCTTTGAAGAAAGCGGAGGGTGAAGCTGGAACCTGAATATTGTCTGCGGGCGATGAAAGTACCGGGATCGCTGAACCTGCATAGGCGAAATGAAATTATTCCGCGCCGCAGTCCAGCCACTCAGGTTTGCACCGGCTTGGAAGCTTTGCCGCTGGCGCGATTGCTGTGCCACTCCGCGGTACGTTGTGCGGCGATCTCGGCCATGCTGCGGCCGGAGAGCGCCGAGGAGTCCTCAGCACGCGCCGAGACCGGCCTCACCCCACCAGCGGCCTTGACCAGCGACCAGTTTCGATCCGAGCCCGCGTCCTTAGTCAGCGTCCACTCGCCATTGAGCTTTTTGCCATCTAGAAAAACGCGCAGGAATCCTTTGTAGTAGTTGCCTTCGATGATCTCGCACGTTCCGAGATCCCAGACCGTCACCGTTCCCCCGCCATACTGGCCTTTCGGAATGACGCCTTCAAAATCGTAATATTCCAGCGGGTGATCTTCGGTCGCCATGGCCAGGCGCTTCTCGTTCTCGCGGTACGGCATGCCTTTCGGCACAGCCCAGGACTTAAGAACGCCGTGCATCTCGATCCGCAGATCGTAGTGCAGATGACTGGCCGCGTGCTTCTGGATCACGAACCTTCGACGGCTACCCTGGCGGCTCGATCGCGGTGCGGCCGCGGCGGCCGCCGGCTCCGGCGTTTTCGAAAAATCGCGCTTAGCAGAATATGGCTCGAGAGACTTCCGCGCCGGCCTCTTCTTCGATGCGGCAGCGTGTAAATGGCGGTCCTCGAACGAATCGGGAAGCTTTTGCTTCAGCGTCAGTACCGGTGCGAATAGATCGCCTTCTTTTTCCAGGCGTTCGATGGCGGCCGCGGGATGCAGGTAAAGGTGCTCGTGGCTGCGATTCCGGACGGCCTCCTCCAACGCCTCCCAGCTAACTGGAAACGACACGAACGGCGTAGTTCTTTTCGCGCGAAGCGAATACACACCGACCGTGGTCTTGAAATCCGAGTTCTGGCTCCAGTCGACGAACACCTTTCCGCCTCGCAAACTCTTGTCCATTTCGGCCACGACCACCTTGGGGTGTTCGCGCGCCAGGTACTGCGCCACGGCTCGAGCGAAAGGCTGCGTCAGGGCGTAGCTCACGGGAGTGTTTAGTGGAACATAAAGCTGCAGCCCTTTCGAGCCGGACGATTTGACGAAGCTTTTCAGCTTCAGGTTTTGGAATAAATCGCGCAGCCAGAACGCCACTTGGGCGCAATCCAGGATTTCGGCTCCTTCGCCGGGATCGAGATCGAAAACGACGTACGTCGGCTGCTGGATCTTAGGAACGCTGTGCAGAAAGGGATGAATCTCGATGTTCGCCAAGTTGGTGCACCAGACCAGCGTCGCAATGTTGTTAATCAGGATGTAGCGAATATCCGGACCGCCGGCGCGGCGCGGCACCGGGAACGTCGCGACCCAATCCGGCGTGTAGCGCGGTGCATCCTTTTCGTAAAAGTGCTCCGCGGCTACTCCCTCGGGATAGCGCAGCAGCGTGACCGGCCGGTCGCGCAAGTGCGGCAGCAGGTACTTGGCCGCCTGGAGATAATAACTGATGATATCGGCCTTACTGAATTTCGCGGCCGGGTAAAGCAGCTTGTCCAGGTTGGAAAGCTGGAGCTTGTGCCCTTCCACGTCGACAGTTTGATTCGACGACGCCATATTGATTAGACCGAAAAAACAAGCCGCTCTGTTCAGAAAACCTGAGGCACCCGTTAAAAACCCAGGATTTTCTTGAGGCGCAGCGCGTTCTTGGGCGCATAGCCGGCCTGATCGTTATCGAAATAGATGTACGAGGCTTTGAGCCGCCACTGCTCGATCCGCCGAGCCCACGACGCAAGGGCCGCATCGTCGTAACTGCCCTGATACTTGCCGCCCGGCCCGTGCAGCCGGATGTAAGTGAAATCGGCCGTCAACTCGGTTGGCGATTGAAAGCCCGCCAAGTGGAAAATGCAGAGCGCCGCGTTCCGCTTGGCGAGAATTTTGTAGACCGCCGGTGTGTTCCAGGTCTCGTTGCGAAATTCGAACGCGTAGCGCCGCCGGCGAGGCAGAGCGTCCAGGAACGTTTGCAGCCGTTCGATATCGGCGGGCCACTGCGGCGGAAGCTGAAAGACGATTGGGCCGAGCTTTTTGCCGAGGCCGTGAATGCGCTCGAAAAACCGGTCCAGCGCAATATCGGGATCGCGCAACTTCTTCATGTGAGTAATGAAGCGGCTTCCTTTGGCGGCAAAACAAAAGCCGGGCGGAGTGCTTTTCTTCCATTGCGTAGCCGCGCCCTCCGGCGGCAGACGGTAGAAGGTCGCGTTCAGCTCGACCGTGTCGAAGTACTGGCAGTAAAATCCGAGCATTTTATCGGCGGGGAAGCGCTGCGGATAGAACGGACCGCGCCAGTGCTTGTAATGCCAACCGGACGTTCCAATGAACACCGACCGGCGCTCAGCCGGGTCTGCGTGAACTCCCACACGCGTATTTTCACTCAATTGCGTTGCGTCACGTCGCGCACGGAACGTTTGTACCGTCCTGGCGCTGGCCACGTATCCTACGCATTTACAAGAGCTCGGCGGCGAGATGTCGGGATTTTAAGCGGAAACAATTGGCCAATTGTTTGCGAGCTTGCACTTCTGGGGCGGCAACAGCCCTGGCGAGCAATAAGTCGATCGAGCCCGCGCCGGCTTAGCCGCGTGTGCTCGCAATCATGAATGACAGGCCCAACCAAGGGACGGTCGCCGCGGTCCGCGGCAGCGTCGTGGACGTGTCCTTCCCCGAGCGCATTCCCGCCATCTACCACGTCCTGAAAGCTGGGCCCCAGCAGGAGATCGTAATCGAAGTCGTATCGCACCTCGACGCGACCACTGTCCGCGCCATCGCACTGACTCCTACCCGCGGCCTGTGGCGGGGCGCCACCGTCATTGACACGCACCAAACCCTGGAAGTCCCCGTCGGCGAGCGCGTGCTGGGACGCGTATTCGATGTGTTCGGAAAAACGATCGACCGGAAAGAGGCCGTCCAGGAAGGCGAATGGCGATCCATACACGCCGATCGCGTGCCGCTCATGCGCCGCTCCACCACGTCGGAAGTTTTCGAAACCGGGATCAAAGCCATCGACGTGCTGGCGCCGCTGGAGCGTGGCGGCAAGAGCGGCTTGTTCGGCGGCGCGGGTGTTGGCAAAACTGTCCTGATCACGGAGTTGATCCACAATGTCATCGGTCATCACAAAGGTGTAAGTGTGTTTTGCGGCATCGGCGAGCGGTGCCGGGAGGGCGAGGAGCTGTATCGCGAGATTCAGACTGCCGGCGTGCTCGACAAAACGGTTCTCGTCTTCGGCCAAATGAACGAATCGCCGGGCTCGCGTTTTCGCGTGGGACATTCGGCGCTCACCATGGCCGAGTATTTTCGTGACGACGGGCGACAGGACGTGCTGCTGCTGATCGACAATATTTTCCGGTTCATCCAAGCCGGTTCGGAGGTTTCAGGCCTCATGGGCCAACTACCTTCGCGGCTGGGCTATCAGCCCACGTTGGGCACGGACCTCTCCGATCTCGAAGAGCGCATTTGCAATACGGCAACAGGCGCGATTACGTCCGTGCAGGCCGTGTATGTGCCGGCCGACGACTTTAGCGACCCTTCAGCCGTCCACACGTTCAGCCACCTATCGGCTTCGATTGTTCTGTCACGCAAGCGTGCCAGCGAAGGACTGTATCCGGCTATCGATCCGCTGCGCTCCGGCTCGAAAATGGTCACGCCGCATATCGTCGGCCAGCGCCACTATCTGATCGCGCAAGAGATTCGCAAGACGCTGGCCGGTTATGACGAGCTGCGCGACATCATTGCCATGCTGGGTCTGTCGGAACTCTCGCAGGAGGACCGGCGCACCGTGCACCGCGCGCGGCGGCTGGAACGCTTCCTGACGCAGCCGTTCTTCGTTACCGAACAGTTCACTGGCCAGCCGGGCAAGCTGGTGACGCGCGAGGATGCGCTCGACGGATGCGAGCGCATCTTGAACGACGAATTCGCAAATCTTCCCGAGCAGGCGCTATACATGGTCGGCGCCATTAGCGAGGTGCGCCAGTGAAGCTCACGGTCTGGCTGCCGTCCGAAGTGTTGCTCGAGGAAGAAGTGGTGCGAATCCAGGCGCAGGCCGAGAACGGCTGGTTCGGAATACTGCCGAAGCACGCCGATACGGTTACCGCGCTGGTACCGAGTGTTCTTATATGGCAGCGGCCGGGAAAACCCGAGGAATATCTGGCGGTCGATCACGGAATTCTGGTGAAGTGCGGACCTGACGTTCGGGTTTCGACGCGGAACGCCGTGCGCGGCGCCAGTCTGGAACAGCTCAAGGATCAAGTAGAGAAGCAGTTTCGTCAACGCGAGGAGCTGGAAAAGAAAGCCCGCGCATTCGAAGCCAAGCTGGAGACCGACCTGGTGCGGCGTCTGCTTGAGGAGGAAAAGCGTGGCTGAGCCAAAAGAAAAGCTTTCGCCGGGCGCAGAGCGGATGATCCGGCAGGTGGGCTCCCAGCAGGACCGCCTGGTACGGGCACGCCAACACAACAACGGAAGCTGGAGCGCGATCGCGATTCTGGGCGTCGTCGGATGGTCGGTCACGGTGCCGACGCTGGCCGGGGTCGCGCTCGGACTCTGGATCGACCACCATTGGCCCGGCCGCCTTTCCTGGACGTTGATGCTGCTGGTGGGCGGACTCGTGCTCGGGTGTGTCAGCGCCTGGATGCGAGTGAAAGGAGATCAGCCGTGAGCGGCTTTTCAATTGTGATGGCTCTTCTGGCCGGAGTCGCTTTGGGACTCTTCTTTTACGCGGGCCTGTGGTTAACGGTCCGGCGGCTCTTAACCGCCGAGCACCCGGTCTTGATTACACTCGGGAGCTTCTGGATACGTGTCGCGGCTGTGCTCGCCGGGTTCGTATTTTTGGCCAGGCAAGGGCCGGGCCATGTCGCAGTCGCAATGGCCGGCTTTGCGGCTGCGCGTCTGGCAGTATCGCGACTTATACCGGAGCGGAGGCCGTCAGCCAAATGCATCTAACGCCCGATCAGAACGTGCTCTGGAAATGGGGTTTTCTAGAAATCAACGCCACGATTGTTTTCACTTGGAGCGTGATACTGCTATTAACCGGCATGTCCTGGCTGCTCACACGCGGTTTGACAGCGTCCGACCAACACCGGTCGCGATGGCAGAGTGGACTGGAGGCAGTAGTGGAGATGATCCGCCGCCAAATCCGCGAGATTTGCCCCACGTATAGCGACACCTATCTGCGGTTTGCCGGCACACTGTTCCTGTTTATCGCAGTTTCTAACGCTCTGGACGTGGTTCCGGGCTGGCAGGCGCCAACTGGATCTCTGTCGACGACGGCCGCGCTCGCCATCTGCGTGGGTATCGCGGTGCCGGCATTCGGGATCGTGCGCCAGGGCTTAGGCGGCTATTTGCGGCACTACATACGCCCGAGTTGGATCATTCTGCCGTTTCACTTAATGAGCGAGACGACGCGCAACCTGGCGCTGGCGGTCCGGCTATTCGGCAACATCATGAGTGGAACGATGATCGTCGGGATTCTCCTGGCCATCGCGCCGCTGTTTGTCCCCGTATTGATGCAGGCGCTCGGCTTACTGGTGGGGCTGATCCAGGCGTACATTTTCGCCGTGCTCTCGATGGTCTATATCGCAGCGGCGGTCCGCCGCGACCAGGAAGGAGCAAAGTGACGTGATTCGGCTTCAGGAGGATTTATGGACAGTGTGACTGTGATCGCAATCATATCTATCGCCGCCGCTGCAATCTGCATGGCAATCGGTTCGATTGGACCGGCGATGGGTGAAGGAAGGGCCGTGGCGCAGGCCCTCGGTTCCATTGCGCAGCAGCCTGATGAGGCGGCCACGATCAGTCGGACGTTGTTTATCGGACTCGCCATGATCGAATCGATCGCGATTTACTGTTTCGTCATCTCGATCATTCTTATCTTTGCGAATCCTTTCTGGAATCACATCGTCGCGGCGAAACCCGGAGCATAACGGATGCTGATCAACTGGTTTACCGTTGCCGCTCAGATCGTGAATTTTTTGGTGTTGGTCGCTCTTCTCAAGAAATTCCTATGGGATCGGCTGGTGTCCGCCATTGATGAGCGGGAGAAGCGGATCACCGATCGGCTGGCCGAGGCGGACGACAAAAACAAGCAGGCGGAGCTGCTCAAGCAAGAGGCGCGCGCCCGGTTGGACGCGATGCGCCACGAGCACGATGAGATTGTCCTGGTGGCGCAGCGGGAGGCGGACGAGCAACGCAACGCCATGATTCAGCGGGCGCGTGAAGAGGTGCGTGGACTCGAAGCGCGCTGGCATCAGGATTTGGAACGGGAGCAGACTGCGTTTTTGAACGCTCTGAAACGACGGACCGCGACGGAGATGTTCACCGTGATCCGGCGCGCGCTGGACGATCTGACGGGCCGCGATGTGCAACAGTGCGCAACAAACACCTTCGTGGAAAAGCTCAAGAATATGGACCTCGCCGCGCTGCGCGACTTGGTTGGGAAAGAGCTCACCGTCCTCAGCGCCCAGGCTCTGGCTGACGTCGCGCAACGCGAGATCCGCACTGTGCTGGAACAGCGGCTAGGCGCGCCCGTCTCTCTGCAATTCCAACGCGCTGGCACGATGCCTTGGGGCATAGAACTGCGCGGAAACGGCCGTCGCATAGGCTGGACGCCGGACGCTTACATCGATTCGCTCGAACAGAATCTGAAAGAAGCCCTGGAACATCGGGCGGAGTTAGCGGCGCGATGACGGGCTCACGCATTTTGTTGTCCACCGTTCTGGACGATGCTCTGGAGGCCGTCGAACAAGCCCGTCGCGAACCCGCGATTGAACCCGAAGTGCGCGAATACGGCATTGTGAACTTTGTCGGCCAGGGAATCGCGCGGGTACGCGGCCTGCCCAACGTTAGGTCCGAGGAGCTGGTGCGATTTTCCGGTGACCGGCTGGGAATGACCTTCAATCTTGATCCGGACGAGGTCGGCGTGGTGTTACTGGACGATTGCACGGCGGTCGAATCTGGCTCCGAAGTGTGGCGCACCAACCGCGTCCTGGATGTACCGGTGGGTGAAGCGTTGTTGGGACGCGTCGTGGACCCGGTGGGCCGGCCGCTCGACAATGCTGGCCCGGTTGAGACGCGTTTCCGGGCGACCATCGAATGCGAAGCACCCTCCATCATGGATCGGGATCCGGTCACCGTGCCGCTCCAAACCGGAACCAAGGTGGTGGACGCTCTCATCCCGGTGGGTCGCGGCCAGCGCGAGTTGATTCTGGGGGATCGTCAGACGGGTAAAACCGGTATCGCTCTGGATTGCATTCTGAACCAAAAAGGCAAAGACGTAATCTGCATCTACTGCGCTATCGGGCAGCGCAGTTCTTCGGTAGCCAAGGTCATCGCCGACCTGCGGAGTCGCGGAGCAATGGAATATTCCATCGTAATTGTCGCCGGCGGCGATGCCCCGCCAGGTTTGCAATTTGTTGCCCCCTATGCCGCGACGTCTATGGGCGAGTATTTTATGCGCCAAGGACGCGATGCGCTGGTCGTATTCGACGACCTGACGTGCCATGCCCGCGCCTATCGCGAGGTTTCACTGCTGCTCCGGCGGCCGCCCGGCCGCGAAAGTTTCCCCGGCGACATTTTCTATATCCATTCGCGGCTGCTGGAGCGTTCGACACATCTCCGCAAGGAGCTAGGAGGCGGCTCGCTGACCGCTTTGCCGATCGTCGAAACAGAAGAGCAGAACATCGCGGCCTATATTCCCACTAACCTGATCTCGATCACCGACGGTCAGATCTATCTCACCCCCGACCTGTTTCAGAAAGGGATTCTTCCGGCCGTAGATGTTGGCAGATCGGTTTCGCGCGTCGGAGGAAAAGCGCAATTGGCGGCCTATCGCGCCGTGGCGGGCGACTTACGGCTGTTCTACTCCCAATTTGAGGAGCTGGAGGTTTTTTCCCGCTTCGGCTCGCGCATGGATGAACGCACGCGCGAGACGCTGGCCCGGGGGCGCGCGGTTCGAGAAGCGCTAAAGCAGCCGCAGTTCGATCCATTGCCCGCCGCTGAACAGGTTGCCATCCTGGTGGCGGCAACCTCTGGGCTGTTGGACAACCTGCGGGCCGACCGGGTTGTCGAGGTGACCTCCCGGATCCGGCAAATGCTGTCCGAACAGCTACCGCGGATCGCCGAAGCGATCGAGGCAGGCAAGAAACTAAATGACGCGGACCGCGGTGAGCTAGTCAAGCTGGCCCAGGACGCTCTCCAATGGAAACCGCCGAATCGTTAAGACGATCCATTGCGGTCACCGAAGAGCTGCAATCGGTGGTCAAGACCATGAAGGCTCTTGCCGGAGTGAATATCCGCGCCTACGAACGTGCTGCGCGCGCGGTCGCCGAATACAACCGGACCATCGAAATGGGACTTCAGATCGCGCTCGAGCGGGTGCCCGCCCACGCGCTTCCTCCCAAACGTCCGGCAGGCGTGAAATTGGGCGCGATCGTATTCGGATCCGACCAGGGCATGTGCGGGCAGTTGAATGATCAAGTGGTGGCGTATGCCGCGCGGGCGCTCCAGAAGCTGGCGGTACGGCGCGAGCGCCAGGCGCTGTTGGCGGTCGGCGTTCGTGCCGCGGGGCAACTCGAGGCGTCGGGGCGAACGGTAGAAGGCTCGGTTCAGGTCCCCAGTTCCACGGCAGGCATCACAACAGCCGTCGAAGAAGTCCTTCACAAGATCGAAGAATGGCATTTCCGCCGCGGGATCGAGTTTGTCGTCGTGTTCAACGCGCGGCCCGTTTCAGGCGCATGGTATCGCGTGCGCGGCGTGCGCCTGTTGCCGGCCGATCGCGAGTGGATCAACGGATTAAAGGCCAAGCGCTGGCCCTCCAAGGTGATTCCCATGTTCACGATGGACGAGACCCAGCTCTTCCGGGCGCTAATCCGCGAGTACATGTTCGTTTCGCTGTTCCGTGCCTTCGCCGAGTCGCTGGCCAGTGAGAACGCCAGCCGCCTCGCCTCCATGCAAGTCGCCGAGCACAATATCGAAGACCGGCTGCGGGTGTTGACCGCCGAATCGCGGCAGTTCCGGCAGACCTCCATCACGTCCGAACTGCTGGATATCATCTCTTCGTTCGAGGCGCTTCAGGCGAAACGCGATCAGCCGCCTCCCGCGTCAAAATAGGCCGGACCTCAATAGGCTGGCCGGCAAAATAAGCCGGCGATCAGGGCGTGGTCTTCTGCAGCGATTCGATATACCGCGTGAGCTTGTCGATTCGAACTGTAATCTCGGCGTGCGTCCCACTCCCCAAATAGCTAAATAACGGCCCCCAGACAGGCATGTCTTGCGTGCCATGCGCCACAACCAGAAGATCGCCGCGAATGGTTTCTCGAACGCGCTCGGCTGGAAATTTGCCGTCGTTTCGCTTGGCCAAAAGCGTCAGGTCCGTGGTGCGCGACTTGAGCGCCGGCGAGACCGGTCCGCTGCCGGTCCCATCGCGGCCATGATACAGCGCGCAGTAGCTCAGGTACATTTCCTGCCCAGCCCCAATGGGCGTGGGACGCAGCGGCCCATGGTCGTCTCGACCGTTCTGCCGCGCACCCATGGACGTCAGCGCGAAGATCAAGATTCCGACATGCCCGGCTGTGAAAGTGACCTTGAGGCCTGGATATACGTACATCTTTTTCGATCCCATGTCCACCACCACGTTAGGAGGGCCAAGGATCGCCGTCACCTCCCGAATCGTTTGCCCGAGCCGGATGGTACCCGATACCGGCGGAGCGGCTTCGGTCTCCGCGAACGCCTGGTCGAGCACGCTCTGCTCGGCCATCCTGGCTTCCGTTTCGGTCTGATCCAGAAGCGCGCCGCCGTTCGCATCGAGGGCTGGGGCGGCAGAAGCAAACGGGGCGTCAATGTCGCCGCGCAGTGCGGCGGGTGGAGCGGGCGGCAGACCCTCCTGGCCCTGCTTCGACCGCAGCTCGCCCAGACCTTGGTCGATGGTCTCGCGCATGCGGTTAAGCATTCCCTGCAGATCGTACAACGAGACCGCGACCAAACTGCCGCGCGCGCAATCTCCCGCCTTGCTCGACACCACCCGCATATAACCGGCCTGCTCGTTGGCGGCCGGCGCTCCTGCCGTTTGCAGCACGTCGCCGGGTGTCAGAACGCATTCACCAGTCCCTGACGTGACGTCCAAAGGGCTGGCCACCACGAATACATGCGGTTTGCTGTCGGTAAGGAGGCTCTCCAGATTGCCTGGCCGCGGGATGTCGTTCCTAACAATCGACTGGCTGTCGAGACCCATTTGCGAAAGCTGCAGCCGCACTTCGTCTGCGATGGCTTGCTTCACTTCCGCCGACAGCGGTACTTGGCCGGGACCGGTAGGCGGCACGAATTGCGCCGCTTCTTCTTGCGCCGCCTCGATGCGGTCGCGGTAGTCCTGCTCCAGCGCCCACGCCAGCAGGTAATCAGTGAGCCAGAACGGCCCAGCCGGATACACACCATAAGGCGTGAAATAGGGGCCGTAGTATCCATACCAGGATGCGCTCAGCCAACCCCAGTGGAGATAAGCTCCGACTGGCCAGGGAGCGTACGCCCAGTTATAAAAAATTGGCGGGTAATAGTGGATCGGCACATACCAATACAGAGAAAAGCCGTGGTATTGGTAAGGTCTATAAAAACGGGGAAACGGCCTCCGGCCCTGGTAATAGGTGCGCTGGACGAAATCGTGCCCATGTGTCGAGAACGGGCGCTGGATATAACCACGGCCTCCGCCGAAGGATGCAATCACGGTATGGTCCGGACGCTCGCGCAACATGACGTCCCTGCCGATGGGACGGTGCTTAATCGTGAAATCGCTCGCGCGGACGGTTCGAACGGTGCCGTCCGTGCGGAACTGAGCTTCGCCCTGCTGGCTCTGGAAGCTGCGCACCGAGCCGTTCGACCGGACGGCGTACTGATTGCCGGTCCGTGTACGAACCGAGTACGAGCCGTCATTTTGCCTGCTGACCTCTCCCGGCGGAACGCGCCTCTGCGTCATTACGCGATCGCTGGGCGCCTGGCGGCTGGGCTGGGCAGCTCTGGCTCCCTGTTCCGTGCCACGCGGCGGTGTAGGAGTCGCAACACCCGGGGCGGGAGAAGTCGCTCCAAGCGGACGTCCGGGCTGAGTGGCCATTCCCGGCGTTTGGCGCGGCGCACGCACGCCGGGCTGAGTTCGCGGCGTAGCGCTAGGCGGCGCGGTCACCGGACGATTCGGAGTGGGAGTTCTGCGGTTAGTCGGTCTGGCCTCCTCGCGTTGCTGCGCGGGTGGCGGAGGCGCCACATTGGGTGACGGCCGCGGCCGCTCGCGCTGCACTTGCGGCGGAGGCGCCGGACGCGGCTGCTCGCCCTGAGCCTGCGGCGCCGGCCGTGCGCCTCCACCGCGCACACCGGAGGGAGGACTGCCCCGCCCTTCGGGCTGTTCATCATTGGCCTGAACGTTCATCGTACACGCGATAATTAGCGCCAGCCATGCACCACCGAATCGAAGTATGATTGCTTCTTTCATAACACCTCGCTAATCCAGGGCCGCAGTTGTAACATCAACGCGCGGGTTCACCTACACCTGTAGCGGTCTCCATTCCGATCGCAAACGCGGCGCAGTCGCTCCAGGTCCGCGCCTCAAGATAGCCCGGTCGCGCGCAGTTAACCGGTTCCGCTCCACCACCTCATGCAGGCCGGTGTCAGAGTTCGCCTCGAGCAGTTCCAGCGCCAGCCAGTCCTAAATCGCGTTCGTACTATGAAACAGCACGGTGCTTACCGGACGGTGCCGATCCATACAAGTCGTTGAGCCGAAACTAACCAGTCCGCTTGCCGACAATGCATGAGTTGTTTCACGCAGCCAAAGGGTGCGCGAAAGGGGACAGCCCGTCGCGACAAAGCGCGGTAAGTAGCTTCCCAGTAGCCAATTGCCTCACAGCCGGCAGTGGAAGTGCGGCTGCACTAGCAAGCCTGGATAAGGTTTCCAGAAAGGAGTCGAGGTATGCGTAGCTTCAGTCGTTTGTCTTGGCTGATCGCCCTTGGGCTTCTGACTGCCGGCACTTTGACCGGTTTGCTGTTGTGGCCGGCACTGTCACGGATCATCATCCGTTAATCCCAATGAACCCCGCTCTGTTCATCATTAACCAAAATTACCGATTTGTGTTTTTATGCGCCGTCCCCGCCAGGCTGGCACTCCAAATGCTGCCCGTAGAGCCGTGATCGCGAACCTCGCCGCACCCGGCATTCATCGCGCCGAAATCGAAATGTATCTCGAGTCGCTACTCGGTAAAAACGCTACTGTCCTGTCGGTCGCGCCTTTGGATGGACAGCCCGCAACGGAAGTCAAGGGATTCGGCTACGGCACGCCTCTGCGGATCGATTACGAGCTGCCCGATGGTGTTAAGCAAAACGTCGTGCTGCACACCATGAGCCCCGGCGCGTTCGGGCATGAGCACATGTCGGACCGTGCGCGTATCCTCCTCTGGTCCCACCCAGCCTTCAACCGCCTGCCCCGCCACGTGCGGTCGTTCGACGTCGGGGGTTTTCTGCACGATGGAAGGCTGGTCTCGCTGCGCAATGTAGAGGAATTTTGCCTTCTGACGGAATATGCCGAAGGGAAGCCTTACGCCTCGGACCTGGAGTGCCTGCGCGATTCCGGCCACCTCGGCGATCTGGATCTGCCCCGCGCCGACGCGCTCTGCGACTATCTGGCGGATATTCATCGCGGAGCCGTGGACAATCCCGAACTCTATGTGCGCCGCACGCGCGAACTGGTGGGCGACGGCGAGTGCATCATGGGCTTGGCCGACTCTTACCCCAATCATCCGTTGTTCACACCTCGGGTACTCGAGGAAATCGAGCATCGCGCCGTCGCCTGGCGTTGGCGCCTCAAGCATCGTACGCACCGGCTGCGCCAAGTGCATGGCGATTTTCATCCCTGGAATATCCTATTCGGTCCCGCCACCGTTTTCCGCCTGCTGGACCGCTCTCGCGGCGAATACGGCGACCCGGCCGACGATGTTACTTGCCTCACGTCCAACTACCTGTTCTTCTCCTTGCAGCGCAGCGAAAAACTTGAGGGAATCTTTGAGACCCTCTTCCGCCGCTTCTGGAGCCGTTATCTCGAGAAGACCGGAGACCGTGAAATGCTCTCGGTGGCGGGGCCGTTCTTTGCCTTTCGCGGCTTGGTCATGGCCAGCCCAGTGTGGTATCCCCATTTGAGCGATCGCGTCCGCGAAACGCTGCTGCGCTTCATCGTCAACATGCTTGAGTGCGATCGCTTCGATCCCGCGCTGTTGAACCAGTACTGTGGCGGATAAGTCTCAACTTGCGTTCGCGGTGTGGGTCACGGGCCTCCCAGCTTCGGGAAAATCGACGCTGGCGCAGGCCCTGAAGACCCAGTTGGCCGAACAAGGCGTCGCTGCCGCTGAGCTCGAATCAGACGTGCTCCGGCGCGTCTTGTCAGACCATCCACGCTATGACCAGGAAGGCCGCGACCGTTTTTACCGCCTCATGACGTACATCGGCGTGCTCTTAACCCAGCACGGAGTTTCAGTAATTTTCGATGCTACCGCGAACCGGCGAGAATACCGCAATCGGGCCCGGCAGCAGATTCCGCGATTTCTGGAAGTGTATGTCTCATGCCCGCTCGAAGTTTGCATGCGCCGCGATCCAAAAAGCCTCTACAAACAGGCTCGAGAAGGCGCTGCCGAAAATGTGCCGGGCTTACAAGCTGAGTACGAGCCTCCTGTCGCACCGGACCTCATTGTTCAAGGTGACCGCGACGACCCGGCCGGCGCGGCGCGCGGCGTGATCGCGAAACTGGCCGAGAGAAATTATCTCCCGCTCACCCGGGAATAACCAGGGCTTCCGAGTGAACGGCACAGCAGGAAAAGCAGACCTGGCACGCTGATCGCCAGCATAGCGAACAGCGGAAAACCTTTGACCAACGGCGACTCCCGCAACCCCAGCACCAGTGGCGGCATGGCTTAGGCCGGCACCGGAGCCGTCGCCGGCCGCAGGGCAAACTGTTTATCGAGCAGGGTGAGCTTCTCCAGAATGCCGGTGTACTCCAACTCGCTCATCGGCAGCATGGCCGCTCCGAAGAACCCCTGCCGCCGCATCTCGAGGGACTTTCGCGCCACCTGGTCCCGCACCTCGTTCCAGAAAGCATGCGCGAAATTATCCACGCGCTCAGTCATCATGCCGTTGTGCACGCAGAACCCGGCGCAGCTCACGATAGGCGGGCCATCGAAATAGCTGGTCCCGGTGTTCACGGCAACCGGCATGAGCGGCATCTGATGCGATCCGCGCATGCCGCCCGCCACGAAATGGCCGATCGCAAAAGGCGCCAGCACCTCGCCAGTCGCCGGGAAGTTCATCTGCACACGAACCAGCATCACGGGATCGTCCTTGCCAGTGTACTTCCCCGCGATGTTGTGCAGCCGCGTCGTTGCCACCGCTGCTGCCTGTTCGCCGCTCGCCCGTGACCAGATGGATTCCACCACGAACCGCTCGGGATCGCGAAGCAGCGCCGCAATGTCGTACAACTGTTCTGGCGCATTCAACTCAATCACGCGATCGCCTTCGGTGTAGTTCACGTCCATGATGATGAATTTGAACCCTTGCGACATGTGTGGCGACAGCAGCAGCCCGGGCGTGTTCATCGGGTCCGCGAACGCCAGGTACAGAGGCAGGTTGTAGGCGCCCGGATCGGTTTTATCGGCAGCGAAAAAAAGAAACGGCTCATTAGGCCGCTCCTCGATCTCCATCTCGGCGACTGCGGGCCCCATTCCCTTCACGTTGCCCGAAAACGAATCGCGCAGCAGGTCCTGACCGGCGCCGTACAGGCCTTGTTTTTTTGCTACCGCGGTTCCCGCGAGAAATGCATTCCAGGCCAGCTTATGGACGTCCTCGTTGCCTTCGCCGTGCCGGTGAGTCATTAAAATCGCGACATCGTCGCCGGTGTGGCTGATGTTGTAGTCGATGAGCAGGTTCGCCCCGTTGTTGTGAATGTATGCTTCCACCGCGTCCAATAGGCGGCGCGAGGGCGCCACGTGCCCGCCAATAGATCCAATATCCGCCTTGATGACGCTGAGAGTCAGCTTCATTGTCAGACCTCCGGGCGCAGACGCATGCACGAACGCGGCCAGTTAGACAAATGTACAGACCGCGCCCAGAGGCCCGTCTTCGCGCAACGCCTGCGCTTCTTCGCACACCCGCAATTGGGTGAATTTGCGCGGCGCTTACGCGCGGCCGCGGATGATCTCTACCGAACATCCCGCATGCAGCGCCACCGGTTCCGACACGCTTCCTAACAGGAAACGGCTTCCGCGGCGTAGCCCATGCGAGCCCAGGACGATCAGATTCGCGCCCCATTCGGCGGCCTCAGTAATGATCACCTGCTTGGCTGCCGCGGAAGGAATCGCGACATCTCCACGTACGGTGAGCCCAGCATCGGCAATTATTTTCTCGGCCGTCGCTACCGCATCGCGGGCATGTTGCATGGTTTTGCTCCGCAGCGTTTCCACTGCTTCGGGATCCAAGTAAGCTGGGGTCGATCCGGTAAACCAAGACGCCGAGAGCTCCACTACGCTCAGCACCCGCACCTCTGTGCCTTTCGGCCACGGCCGGGATCCGACAGACCGCGCCGCTTGCTCGGAGCATTCGGAACCGTCCGTTGCGAGCAGTAGCTTCATGGCTCCGCTTCCAGGCCGCGGTCGCACGATCTCCACTGAACAGGGCGCATGGCGCACCACCGCTCGCGCCACGCTGCCCAACAGGAAGCGAACGGTGTCGGACGCGTCGTGCGAACCTACCATCACCAAATCCGCACCCGACTGCGCCGCCCGGTCCACTACGGCTGATTTGGGGTCGCCGGCGAGCACGTTGCAGGTATACGCCAGTCCCGATGCTTTCAATTGCTCGGCAGCGTACCGAACTGCGTCTTCCGCCCTGCGCTGGAGTGCCTCGCTCAACCCGGGCGCATTCCAGGTCGAATACGTGTCGACCGCGCTGACGATCTCGATCTGAGTGCCTGGCTGCCATGGCCGCGACGCTAGCTCCGCTACCGCCACGTGGCTGGCCTCAGAGGCATCTACTGCTAAAAGAACCCTCATCCTGACCCCTTCCCGTGCGATCTTGTTTCTCGCGCAGGTCGTTGCTGAGGCTATTTCGGTTTGTTAAGTTTGGCCGCGCCTTAATACCGAAAAACCGCCGCCACCGCTGCACCGTCCGGCATCGTCGCCGGAGTCAGCTTGTAAGCCGAGCCGCCCCGAAGGATGGTCTCGACCGCCGCGACGTTGAGCAGGTCTTCCTCGCCCCAGTTCACACGACCGCCGCGCCGTACACCTTCGAAAACTCCGAACGCTTGTGCTCCCTCGTTTAGGAACAACCAGCCGACGCGACCATCCACGGCAGCTTGCAGAATCGCTTCCAAGTCGGTCGAGAAACGCGCCGGCGTCATCCGTTCGCGATACTCGATCAGAGTGGCCGCCGCCCGGCCGGTCGCCTCCGCCCGGAGAATCGTGTAGGCGCGGCGCAGCAACTCTTGGTCAGACATCGGCGCACTGGCGCTTCCGTGAATGCTTTCCTCCAAAAGGTGCGGATATGTACTGACCAGCCTATACGCCGCCAAATCTTCGTCCACTCCGGTCAAAATCAGCGGTACGTCATTGGCATGAACCATCTCATGCAGGCCCCGATCCACTGCCTTGAAGAAATCCGACACGTGGTCCGCTGCCTTCTCCCGCCCCGATCCGGTTCCAAATCGAATCCGGCGCATCGAGCCGACGGAGCTGCCTGCGGCGGAACGATTCTCCAGATCGTGATCAGGCTTGTCGAAGTCCATCGCTTCATCCAAGCTTTGCGGCACACCCTTCGGCAGTTCGATTCGCTCCGCGCGCAATCCGGAGCAGCGCCATAGCTCCACCTTCTTTTGCGAAAGTTTCAAAACGTAAAATACCGCCGGAAGATGCAGATCCCCGAGCACACTACGCAGGTGGAAACAACCGCCAATGATAATTCCCGCCTTTAACGGCTCCAAGCCGTCCAGCATTGTAAAAACTTCCTCCGAACGGAACAGCGCACGCGACCAGTGCGAACCGCCGTCAAAATCCGGAGATTCGCTCAAGTTTTTTAACGGCCCGAGTAGCTCGGCCACCTGCCGCGCCTCGATGTGACGGCTCGCCAACTGCCGTTCGGCTTCCTGGCAATAAGTTCGCAGCAGCGCCGCTGGGGAATTGGTCTGTTCTCCGGGCCGGTAAGGCGGCAGCAGAATTGTAACGCACGGACCGGGAGAACCGGCCAGTTCCGCAACATTTTTTAGCTCTAAGCCCTGCAATATTGGAACGTTGACGCCGGTCATAGGAACCCCTCCGCCAAATAACCCGGCACGCGTCGCGCCATTCGGACGAACCCCAGCGACCCCTGGTTCCTCCGAGTTTCGAGCGATCCTGAGAACTATCACCCACCCTCGACGTGCGGAAATCGGCGCGCGTCCTTGGAATCACGCCCACATGCGCAAACAGATTGAAAGCCTTGCTATTCGGACCGGCTCGTGCGGGCAATTGGGGTGGCCCCTCGCGTGTGTCGGCGCGAGAGTTGTAACGCCCGCGCTCGCAGGTACTCCCGTGACAGGCCGAAAGGAGGGTGCCATGAGTGACAAAGAATTACGCGAAGCCGTCGAGCAGGCGCTCGATTGGGAACCCGGCATCGCTTCAAAAGCTGTCGGCGTCACCGCCCAGGATGGCGTTGTAACGTTGACCGGACATGTGCCTAGCTATACTGAAAAACGCGAAGCGGAAAAAGTGGCGGGCTTGGTTCGAGGCGTTAAGGCCGTAGTCTGCCAGTTGGATGTCGCGGTGCCGCAGCTCTTTGAACGCAGCGACGAGGATATCGCTCGCGCCGCATCCAACGCGATCGCCTGGAACCCTTTGCTGCCGAAAGACGCCATCCAGGTGTGCCATGGGCGCGTGACTTTGGAGGGTAGCGTTGACTGGCAGTACCAACGCAAAGCGGCAGGAAAATGCGTCCGCTACCTGGCCGGCGTTCGCGACGTGAACAACCATATCGTCGTGAAGTCGGACGCCGATCAACTCGCGGTGAAGACCCAGATTGAGGCGGCGCTGTTCGCAGTGCCCAGCTGGACGCCAACCGTATCCATGTCGATATCCATGGAGATCACGTCATTTTATCCGGCAACGTCCAATCCTGGCTGGAACGCGAAGCTGCCGAGCGTGCCGCGTGGGGTGCGCCAGGCGTCGCGCACGTCGACAATCTGCTGATCGTGAACCCCGTCTCGAGCCTGGTCGCTTACTGACCAGCTCTGTCGCTTAACAGAAGGAGCCTCTCGATGATTAACTTCCAACGAATTCTTTTTCCGGTCGACTTTTCCGAACAGTGCTCCGCCATCGTCCCGGCTGTCAAGGCAATGGCCGAGGAGTTTCATAGTCAACTCATCCTGCTGCACGTCGTCGACTTGCCTTCCACCTGGTTTGGCTCCCCGGAGGCCGCGGCTTGGACCACACTGATAAGCGCCGAGCGGTTGCGCGAAGAAGGACAAATCGCGCTGGACCGTTTCGCCGCAACCCATTTCGCCGGCTTTCGCGTGACCGCTGTCTTGGACGAAGGCCCAGCCGGACAAGCGATCGCTGCGTACTCGCAAGAGAACCAAATCGACCTCATCATGATGCCCACCCGTGGCTATGGCCCGTTCCGCGCGTTCCTGCTGGGCTCGGTCACCGCCAAGGTCCTGCACGACGCGCACTGCCCAGTATGGAGCGGTGTGCACGCCGAAGAGCTGCGCGCGCACTCGCCGGAACGGTGGCGGCAGGTCCTCTGCGCCGTCGATACGGACCCGCGCGATACCTGTGTGCTCAAATGGTGCGACGAATTCGCTGCAGGCCGGCACTTGAACATCCGTCTGATTCATGCCGTGGAGGGCGTCGATACCGCGCTTACCAAGGAACGCGATCCCAGCATGTACGAGTTCTTATTCAATGTCGCGCGCGAGCGCATCGCGGCGATGCAGGCCGACGCCCACACCCGCTACGAGGTTTGCCTGCTCGGTGGTAACGTCGGCCGCGCTGTGCATCAGGCCGCCATCAGCCACGATACCGATCTTGTCGTGATCGGGAGGGGTGTCTTGCACAAGAACCTGGGCCGTCTGCGCAGCAGCGCGGTATCCATTATCCAGCAGGCGCCCTGTCCGGTAATCAGCATCTAGTAAACCGGCCGGAGCAGTGGGAGCGTGTGAACGACATCAAACACGCAAGTCTTTCCCTCGGAATCTAAAGCCCGAACCCGATAGAGCCGCGTTCGTCCGCCGCTCAAATTTCGATTGGCCAGCTTGATCTTTTGCCCGATCTGCTACCCTGCTCTACTTGGATGTAAAGTTGTACTCGCCTCAACCTGCGAGAGCCGTATGAAAGCGCGGCGGCGGAACTGTGTAGCGCCGGCCGTCCTCGCCTGCTGCGCCTTGTCGGCGCTGGTATCGAACCCCCTCCGCGCCGACATCGTTTTGACCGGCCGGGTGGCGGACGAGAATGAAGTTCCCATCGCCGACGCCCGCGTCAGCGCCATCCCGGCTCCCGGTTCCGTGCTGAGTCGTCCGGCCACGCCCTGGACTGCGCAGAGCGGCCCTACCGGCATATTCCGGCTCAGTCTTCCCGAGCCCGGTGAGTTTCTCATAAGCGCGGAACATGCCGGTTTTTATGCGCTTAAAGATCGACCCATACACGTCGAATTTGCCCAGGAAATAACCCTCACTCTAAACACAGTGCGCGAAGTGTTTCAGTCCACCGACGTCAACGCCCCGACTTCTCCCCTCGACATCGGACAAGCGCAGAATCAGGAACATCTCAGCGGCACAGAAGTCAACAACATTCCTTATGCCAACAGCCACAGCCTGCGCAGTGCATTGACTCTCATGCCGGGCGTTCTTCGAGACCCGTCCGGCGCGCTCCATGTCAATGGCGCTTCCGAAAACCAGGTGCTCTATCTGCTTAACGGCTTCAACATTACTGACCCGATCTCAGGCGAGCTCCACACCATTCTTGCCGTCGAAGGCATCCGGTCAGTGGACGTTTCCGCTGCCCGCTTTTCCCCTGAATACGGTCAAGCATCGGCGGGCGTCATGTCCATTAACACGGAAAACGGCACCGACGCATTTCATTACACCGCTACCGACTTCATCCCCGGATTGAAGTATCAGCAGGGCGTGCGCCTGGGCAACTGGTTTCCACGATTCGGCTTCTCGGGCCCGATCGTGCGCGGCCGTTCCTGGTTTTCCGACACATTCGACTCCGAATACAACAATTCGCTCGTCACCGATCTGCCGCGCGGCCGGAACACCCGCAGCGGCTGGGCCGGCAGCAATCTTCTGCACACTCAGACCAACCTCACACCCTCCAACATCTTTTTCGCCGATTTTCTCGCCTACATTGATCACGAGGACCGCGTCGGGCTGGGTCCGCTCAATCCCGTCTCCACTACGTCTAACCTCCGCACCCGCGAACTGTTCGGAAGCATTAAGGATCAAGCTTATCTCGGGCACACCTTGATCGAATTCGGCTATGCCCGTAACGATTTCCTCATCAGTCAGACTCCGCAGGACCAAGGCTTGTACATCATCTCCACCCAGGGCTCCAGCGGTAACTACTTTCTCAATTCCACACAATCGGCCGCGCGCGATCAGGGCCGCGTGGATGCCTTCCTGCCGCGATTCCACTTCGCCGGCTCGCACCAGATCCAGCTCGGGGTGGGTGCCGAATGGTTGCACTATACGGGCGATTTCCGGCGTACAGGATACCAAGTGCTGGGTCTGAACAATGAACTGCTGTCTCAGACCTTGTATGGAGCGCCGGCTCTTGTTCGCGCCCGCGACGTACTGAGTTCTTCCTATCTCCTTGACACTTGGCGCGTCTCCCAGCGTCTGCAATTTGACCTAGGCTTTCGCCAGGATCTGGACAGGCGCGCGGCCGCTTTGGCCTGGTCTCCGCGGCTCGGCTTCTCCTGGTCGCCATTGGAAGCGACGCACACGCGAATCTCGGGAGGCTACGCGATCACGCACGACGCCGTCACCATGGACATGCTCGGCCGCCCCATGGATCAGATCGCGCTAACCACAACCTACGGTCCCGGCGGCGCGCCCCTCGGGCCGCCGCAGCCAACCGCGTTCGTCGTGGGCTCGTTCAAACTTCCCCGCGCCACCAACTGGAATGTCAATATCGATCACCAGATCGCATCCAACACCTACATTGCGGCGAAGTATCTGCGTCGCCGCGGAAACGATGGCTTCGTTTTCTCGTATGCTCTCGCTCCCGGCACCGGACCATCCCTGCTCCCGGTGCCCAACACCACGGCTCCCGGCGTTTATCAGCTCACGAATTTACGCCGGGACGATTACGACTCCGTCCAGTTCTCCATACGCCAGACGCTTTCCGGCCAGCACGAATGGATGGCCAGCTATACCCGCTCGCGCGCGCTTTCCAACGCCCTGCTCGATCTGAACGCGACCGTGCCTTTGCAGGTTCTGCCGGCCCTGGTTCCGATGCCCTGGGATGCACCCAACCGTTTCGTTGGCTGGACATATCTCGGCCTGCCATGGAAGAACTGGTCCATCGCGGCTCTGGCCGACCTTCGCTCTGGTTTTCCGTTCTCAGTTCGCGATCCCCGAGGGATCGTGTCAGGCGCAGTGGATTCCCGGCGTTACCCGATGAATTTCGACCTGAACATTGCCATCGAGCGGATGCTCACTCTGGCCGGATACCGTTTTGCACTGCGCGGCGGTATGGACAACATCACAAATCAAACCAACCCCACCGCGGTGAACAACGTGATCGGCGCCCCGCAATTTCTGCAGTTCTATGGTGCGGAGGGCCGGCATTTCGTCGTTCGAATCCGTTTCTTCGGCCGCGCCGGCCGAAAATAACGCACATTTTAAGTAAAACTACGCCTTAGCCGTGCCCCTGTACCAGCGTACTAGAACATTCCTCCACCCCGGTCCGGTACGTTCTGATCGTTAACTACCTAGCTTCGTCCAAGTTCGCCAGCTATTCTTAACCTGCGACGAAAAGAAATGAGCGTGTCCGCTTATAACTGACTTACCGGCGCGCTACTTCTCGCTCGATAAAGATGGGACAAAATATGAAAACATTAAACACCGCATTAATGGCAGGGACTCTGTTGTTCTGTGCATCGGCCGTTTCGGCCCGCGCGGATTTTTTACTCAACTTCAACTCGCTAAGCTCGGGTAGCAACTCGACTGCGATCGCGAATTATATCGATGGCGTCCTCGGCTGCGTGGGTTGCGTCACAGTGACCGGCGCAGTTGCCGACCGCACGTACAATGGCGAAAACCACGTCGTCGGGCCCAATGGTGTATCGCGCACTCTTGGTAACACCGACGGCGCGACGGATAACTCCAGCACCGCCACCGCAACCACTAACGATACGTTTATCAGCAACATCACCGACGGCAGCAGTCAGATCTCGAACGAGATGATCATGAGTTTCTCGGGAATGAAGTTGAATGGCACGCTCAGCTTCGATTATGAGATCTTTCCCGACAATTCCTGTCCTAACCGGTACAGCTGCTCCGGCGGTCCGCCCGACTTTGAATTCGCGGTGAATGGCAGCGCGACTCCGGTCTTTACGACCTTGGGGGTATTCCCCTCCTCAACCGGTACCGACGGCACCTCAACACATTCGCCGCTCAGCGGAACCTATTTTAATGAACTGAGCGCGCAATACATCGGCACGTGGTCCGGCACGGTCAGCAATGCTACCGAGCTCGACTTTATCGATTGGCCCGCCGCCATCGGCGTGGACAACATCCACTACACCAGCACGGTGCCCGAGCCCCGCGGCGGCGCGTTCCTGATTGGCGGGTTGCTGCTGGCGGCAGTGGCGTTTACCAAGCTGCGCCATTCGGCGGTCCGCTCCTAACGCTCGCGACTACCTCACTGCTGAACGGGAATGGTTGCCGGACTCTGGGTCTGAACGCCACCTATCGAGATCGAGACCGGAACGTTCCCGTTCGGCGTCCCTTGCGGAATTCTTACGTTGAACTGATACAAGCCGCTGATGGAGCCGGGTGAAAGCCCGGCATACAGCACGTCCGCCGGCGCCAGCGTCACACTTCCAATCGTCACTGTCACCCCGTTAACCAGCGGCGTCGGCTGCCCAGGGGCAAGCTGGCCCGAATCCACCGGCGGATTCGTGTCGCCAAACCCTGTTCCGTACAAGGTCACTATGTCGCCCGGTTTAGCGGGCCGCGCGCCAGGAATCAGCGAAGGGTCGGCCACCACCGTCGCCGTCCCGCCGAATTGAGCGGCGATGCTTGTGGAGTTCGGCAGCAGGAAAAAGGCCGGCGCAAACGGCTGCAGAGTCGTGTAAGTGCTTATGTCGGACGTCATCTGATTGGTCTGTCCCGCATTCAATATCAGCCGCAGAGTAATTGGTCCCGTCCCTGAAAACCTCGGTAACTGCGCGTTGATTTGGTCGGTCCGTACGTAAGTCACCGGAATCAGCACTGGGTCCGTAATACCTGGCCCCGTAACTTGGACCGAAACGCAGGCCAACTCGGTCGGGTACGTGCCGTTGACAAAATCGCCGAGCCCCGCCACGCGTTGCAGACCGCCGACCAAAAATCCCGTCCCTAGAATGCTGATCATCGCGTTCGAGGACAGCGGAGACTGGAACGACGCGCCATTCACCGTTGTTCTCACAATTGGGTTAGTAATATTACTGCAGCGTCCCGCGTTTGCCAGTGTCAACACGGTCGTGTAAACGCGATCCCCCTGCGGCGCGCCGTTCCCGTCGGCCGCCACCGCAGAAACATACACGTGTAGTTTGCCGACCTCGTTTGCCGGCGGCGTCCAGTTCACGTCAAACTCAAAAACAGTTCCGCCCATACCCCGCGGCGCTACCTTGTGCTCGGCGTACTGCCGCGCGGTGGTGCACTGCGTTCCAGACGGTAATGAGCCCAGCGCGGAACCATCGTCACATCGGACTTGCACTTGAACTGGATCCGTCGGCCCGCTGGGAGTGAAGAATCCGGCCGACTGCGTCTCGTCGCTCACCTCGCGGATGGTCATCTGAAAGCCCCAGCTCGCCGCTTCCGGGTGCTGAACGAATATCCGGATCGTCTGCGCCACATTGGCAGCATAGTCGCTCACCTCAACTTTCAGCGACCCCCGCTGGTCGCTATTCGCGCCCCCGAACGAGTTATGGCAGGTGCTGCAGTCTTGTCCGCCGTGATCGGACGGCACAGCGTTCGCGCCGGTGAATCCCAAACTGGGTGTCGCTGATTCAGCCAGCAGCGCCGCCGGCACGAAGGCAAGCAAGAACGTAGGGAGAATGAGCCTCATCGTCTGATGAGACTGAGTTACAGCGGAAACGTTACAAGCTAGGGCAGGTTTGTCCCGCGATTTAATAACTTAGCCGCGACAGTTCTAAGAAATCCGAGCTAGTGCCCAACGGTAATATAGAGCGTTTGATTCAGCGGCACGCCACCCACATCCACGTTCAGCGGCATATCGCCTGCCGAGACATTCGGCACCGTCGCATTGAACTGATACAGTCCAACAAAATTCGGCGCCAGGCCATAGTATTGAAGCTTTGCGGCCGTCTGTCCAAAGCGGAACGTCGGAGTCGTGGCTAGATGGTTGCTAACCTTCGCGATTGTGCCCGCAGCGATCGCGGGGCTCACAGGACCAAAGCCGATCCCGTAAATCACGATCGTTTCTCCCGGCTTGGCAGGTGAAAAAGACAACCCGCTGATCAGTCCAGTCTTGCCCACGTACGTCTGGTCTGCGTGTTGCGCAACCACCCATTGGTGCCCTTGTGTATTGAATGGCGAAGGCGAAAGCAGGGCCGGCGCGATGGCATTCTTCTGCATGCTGAAGGTATTGCTGGTGCCCGACGAGTTAGCCAGCACAACCGCGATGCCGGCGCCGGTGTTCGGATCGTCCGGCGCCTGCACGTTCACTTGACCGGGGCTGATGTAGTCCACGTACGCCGGGATGCCATCCACCGTCACGCTCACGTTATTGAGCGATGTCGGCGCGTTGTTGCCCTTGAAGTCGCTGCCTGCCCACCCGCGCGGCTGCGTGCACGTCAGATTTGTGCCATAAATCTCCAGCCACGTTCCCGATGCCAGTCCCGCCTTCGGATTGAATCCGCCCGCGCTCTGCACCAGCGAAATGGAGGGGGTTGCGTCAACGCAGTCCGCAGCCTGCGGCGTTAGTACGTACTCGGCAGTGTAAATATGATCGCGAGGGTTGGGCGTCGTCCCATTCGATGCAAACGCCGCATTCGCGGCTACGTAGATATGTACATTGCCGATGTTGCTGCTGGGCGGCGTCCACTCTACTTGAATCGTGCCGGAGGTGTAGGGCATGTCGTGCTCGATGAACTGCACCGGATCGCTCGCTGAACAACCGTTCGGTCCCTTAAGAGTCGTGTCATCGCAAATCACGATCTGCTGTCCTGAGGGCATAAAATCGCCTGCTTGGCCGTTCGCGAGATTGCTCTCCGGCCGCGCGGTCATCTGAAATCCGAAAATGTGCTCTGCCGGATCGGTGATCACGACGGTGAATGTCTGCGGGCCGCCGCCGGGTGTGTATGTCTGGCCGTTCGCGAAATTCACGACCACGCTTCCCCCGCCAACGTTCACCGCTCCTACGCCCGCCCCATCGTGGCACGTTGAATCCGCACAGGTAGTATCGCCGGGAGCACCCGTGTGCCGCGGATCGGGGCCGGCTGAATGCGCATAGATCAATGCTGCGCCGACAAACACGATGCCTGCACCCAGCCCGATCAGCTTACTGCGGAACTTCATCTCCGTGTGCCTTCCTGCTTTGCTAAACACGCCAGCGCCTTCTTAGCTGCGGTGCTTAAGAGAAATTCATCCAGCGCCTCGATAGGCAGCCAGCGAAATCCCTTAGGCGCACGCCGGGTGGACACCTGATGAACGCGCGCCCGATGAACACCAAATGAGTAGTGAGTATTCACAATCGTGTGCCGGAAGGTCGCCAGCAGCGGCCCTACCGTTACGCCGGTAAGCTGCTCCAGTTCAGGCAATTCCCAAAATCCCGCCAGTCTTGCGCTGGAGCTCGTGCGCTGCCAAGCCAAAATGCTGGCTCCCTTCACAATCACTAGTAACTGCTTCTCCACTTCTATCGGAGCTGCGCGCGAAACCTTGAGCGGCAACTCGCCTTGGCGCCCCAACCGTCTCGCCTCGCAGTGCCGCATCAGCGGGCAAGCGGCGCAACGGGGTTCCCGGGGCAAACAGACCACAGCTCCCAGTTCCATCCAGGCCTGATTGCACTCACCCGGCGCCGCGGAATCGAGAAGCCGCTCGGCCACGGCGCGCAAACGCTGCCGCACCACGGCGGTCCCGATATCCCCCGATTCGGCGGTTAGACGGCTCAGGACGCGTTGCGCGTTCCCATCCACGGCGGCATGCGGCAGATTGAACGCGATGCTTGCCACCGCGGCCGCGGTATAGTCCCCTACTCCGTCCAATGCACGAATGGAATCATATTCGCTTGGAAATTCACCCATTTCTAGAATCTTCTTAGCCGCCCTTTGCAGATTCCGCGCCCGCGTGTAGTAGCCGAGCCCGGCCCATGCGGCCAACACATCTCGCTCCGCCGCCGTGGCCAAGTCTCGCACGCTCGGAAAACGCCGCAGGAATCGCTCGTAGTACGGAATGGCCGCCGAAACCCGCGTCTGCTGCAGCATGATTTCGGAAACCCAGATGTGGTACGGTTCGCGCGACCGCCGCCACGGCAGATCGCGCTTCTGCTCGCGGTACCAGCGCAACAACCGCCGCCGGATAACGCGCACGGGTAACCGGGTTGACTTCAGATTGGCTGCGCTATTAAAGCGCCGAGGTGAGGCAGCCATCCCTTACTATGCGCTCTAGCATAGCGGCTTTTTGGCACTTTATCCACTAATGCCGTCCAAGCCGCGTGGCAGCGGAACAAGTCATGCTATAGTGCGGTTCATCGCGGGAACGGGATTTGCCACATGCGCACACGCGTAATTCGAACGTTTTTAACCAGCGGTTTCATAATGGCGGCCCTGGCGCTGCTTGCCGTTGATTTTTATGCAGCCCAGACCGATCCCACGCTATGGCATCCCCTGCTGATCCTTACCGGAATCATCCTGGCCAGCGGAGGAATTCTGGCCTATATATTCGTCCGATCCTTCTCTCGTCAGACAGCCGAGCTCAGGTCCTATGCGGAAAGCATGCTGGATCCGCTGGCATCCGGCGAACAGCTCCCAGCCGGTAATGACGATCTCGGCGATTTGGCGAGAACGCTCCAGCGGACGGCGCCGCGCATCCGCGAGCTGGTGGAGACGTTGAAATTGGAGAGCTCGCGCCGGGATGCCATCCTGTCCAGCATGGTAGAAGGCGTGCTCGCGGTAGACAAAGACCTGCGAGTCATTTTCTGCAGCAATGCCTTCGCGAACGCGCTAGGCGCGCGCGTTCCCGTCCCGGCCGGCATGCCTTTGGTGGATCTGGTGCGCGATCCCGGCCTCCGCGAAATCCTCATCGGCGTCTTGGCGTCAGGCGATCGCATGGAGCGCCGCCTCAAGCTGCCCGCCGCTGGCGACCATCTTTATGAAGTCCTCGCCGGCCCGCTGGCTTCACCGTCTACGCGCGGCGCCCTGGCGATTCTGCACGACGTCACCAAATTGGAGCGACTGGAACGCGTCCGCAAAGATTTCGTTGCCAACGTCTCGCACGAACTGCGCACTCCCCTGGCCGCTATTCGCGGCTATGCCGAAACGCTATTGAGCGGAGCCCTCTACGATCAGGAGAACAATCGAAAGTTCGTCGAAATTATCGAAGCACAGGCTACCCGGCTAAGCAACATCGCCTCCGATCTGCTGACCTTGTCGGAGCTCGAAATGGACGGCGGCTCCATCCAGCCTCCCAAAACCGTTTCGGTCCGCGCAGCCGTGGAAGCGGCGCTCCGCACCGTCGAATCGGCCGCGCGCGTTCGCGGCGTGCGCATGCGGTGCGGCTACGTCGAAGATCTCGAGGTGTTGGGAAGCGAACTGCGCCTCGAACAGGTTCTGGTCAATTTGTTGGACAATGCCGTGAAGTTCAACCGGCCTGACGGAGAAGTAAGCGTCGAGGTGCGCCGCGCCGATGGCCACGCGCGCATCGCCATTTCCGATACTGGCATAGGAATCCCTTCCGAAGACGTCCCGCGCGTTTTCGAGCGCTTTTACCGCGTCGATAAGGCCCGCTCCCGAGCTATGGGAGGCACCGGCCTGGGGCTATCTATCGTCAAACACCTGGTCGAGCAAATGAACGGAAGAATCGATGTGAACAGCCGGTTAGGCGAGGGTTCCGACTTCACCGTCACCCTCCCTACTGCCCGGTAACCCGGCTCCAATTCTCGCGATTCCTATAAATTGCGCTTCACAAACGAACAGATGTGATATCCATCGATGAACTTGAACGGCGTCTCGCCCAATGTGTAGTGGCCGCACGGCAGCACCACGACCTTATGATCCACCCCTTGTGTCCGGATTTTGTCGACAATGTCGCGCGATAGGTCCGGCAAGAATGTCGCGTCGTAGGAGGCGTAGATAAACAGCGATTTGTGCTTGCGTGCGGCGAACTTTTCCAGGTAGCTGATCGGGCTGATCGCTCTCCAGGCGTCGCGCAGCAAATCGAGTTCGATGTGCTCTTCCAGGCTTTGCCGTATGTGTTGCGTCGAAAGCCCGGTCCAAACTACATCGGCCACATACGTCGAGCAGTGATTGAACACGTTGAGCGCGATGCGCGAATCGTGCGCGCTGGCTAGGCACGCATAGGCCGATCCCAAACTGGTACCTACGATTCCCAGCCGCTCGAATCCCTGGGCCTCGAGCCAGTCAAAACAGCACCGCACGTCGATCACAGCCTGGCGCGCGGCATCGATGGTCCGGCAGACGTTGGCCGAGACCGCATAATCGGCTCGCTCGAGCTCCGGCGGCATTCGATAATCGTGATAGGGCAAGCTGATCCGAAGTGCCGAAATTCCTAGCCTGGCCAGTCCTCGGCACAGCGCGTTGTGGCCATCGGCAGGAGCATTCCAGTGCGGCAACACAACCACGGCTTTCTTTGCGGCCCCCTTGGCCGGGAACCACTGCGCATGCACCGTGTTGTTTTCCGGATAAGGGGTCTCCACCGGCGAACGGAAGCGCACCATACCATCCCGCAGGAAAAACTCCCCGGGCCGCTCGTAAGCGAAAAACTCGTCGCTATCCTGCATCGCGGCCTGGTTCAGCTTGGCGACGTAGTACGCGGGCGCGTCGCCGTTCTTGGGATACCGCCTGCTGCAAGGCCAGTCTTGCGCCCATTCCAGGCCCCATTCAAAACGGCGCACCACGCGATTCGTCGCGCGATTGCAGAGCTGTTCCTCCCGCGCCCGGATCCAGCGTTCGTAGATGTTCAGTAACGGACCCACTCTGTAGCTGTTCTTCCTTAGGATAACGGCGGCTCCGGCTTGTTGTCATCCGGCTCATTGTCATATTTAGCTTCCGCGGTGTGATTGCGCGCGCCGGGCCGTGATTCCTAGCAGCGGACCTGGCAACATCGCCAGATCCTGCCGCGGCCGGCGCCGAATCGGCCTTCGCCCCGCCAAAATCGCACCCTTCCGCTGACGCCGCTTTCGACGCGTGCATCTTCAAAACCGCGCCCCCCGCGCGGCACCCCGGCAACCACCCATAATAGGTAGCGGAACATGACCCAGGCCCCAAAACGGCGCACGCCCGAAGAACTCCTGGAACAGCTGCAGGCCGAAGAGGCCTATGAACGCCGCGGCCGCCTCAAAGTGTTTCTCGGCTACGCGTCGGGCGTAGGCAAATCCTTTCGCATGCTCGATGAGGGCCGCCGCCGCCGTGAACGCGGTCAGGATGTCATCGTCGGAGCTATCCAGCCGCATGTGCCCCAGGATATCGAAGCGGTCCTGTCTAAGTTGCCCGTCATTCCGCTAAAAATCGAACAAGACACGCCGGTCATGGACGTCGAGGAGATCTTAAAACGTCATCCCGGTGTTTGCCTGGTCGATGGTCTGGCATACGACAACCCGCCGGGTTCTCGCAATCGCAGCCGCTGGCAAGATGTCGATCAACTGCTCGATGCCGGCATTTCCGTGATCACTTCCGTCAACATTCAGTACATCGACGAGCTGCGCGAACGGGTCCAGAAAATCACCGGCAAACAGGTCACACAGACCGTGCCTCGCGCTTTTCTCAATTCCGCCGACGAAATCGTGGTGGTCGACGCGCCGCCTGAAATGTGCATGCCGCATGGACAAGACGGCGATGCCGCCGCTCGCGCGTCCAGCATGGCCCAAAAATTATCCGAGCTGCGGGAAATCGCGCTGCTGCTCGCCGCCGACGTGGTTGACCGCCAACTCGAGGAATATCTGACACGGCATGGCGTCACACAGAGCTTCGGCGCCCAGGAACGTATCATGGTTTGTATCACACCGCGAGCCAACGCAGGGGCCATGATCGCCAGCGGCAAGCGCAATGCCGACCGGTTTCATGGCGACCTTATCGTCGCCTACGTCCGCCAGCCGGAGATATCGGCCGAGGATCAGGCGGCGCTCGACCGTAATTTAACCATCGCGAAGCAGGCCAACGCGCGCATCGAAATTCTAGAGGGAGAGGACCCGGTTGAATCCATCCTTCAGTTCGCCCGCGAACACCGCATTACCCAGGTCTTCGTCGGCCACAGCACACAAGAGCGCTGGTGGGAAAAGTTCACCGGAACTCCGCTCTCCCGCCTCATTCGCCGTGCCAACAACATCGACATTCGAATTTTCCCGCACTAGTTGCCAATCATGAGTTCCTCGCGCGGAAAACTGAAGATCTATCTCGGATACGCAGCCGGTGTCGGTAAGACCTACCAGATGCTGGAAGAGGCCCAGGAGCTCAAGCGCCATGGGCGCGATATCGTGATCGGTTACTTCGAGCCGCACGGGCGCAAAGATACCATCGGCAAAACTGAAAATCTCGAGCTGGTGCCGCGCCGGAAGACCGAGTACCGCGGCACCGTGTTCGAAGAAATGGATACGGACGCGATCCTGAAGCGCCACCCGGAAATCTGCGTCGTAGATGAGTTTCCCCACACCAATATTCCCGGCTCAGACCGGGAGAAGCGCTGGCAGGACGTTCAGGTCCTGCTGGACGCCGGCATTGACGTCCTAACCACGATGAACGTGCAGCATCTCGAGAGTCTGAACGACCAGGTCTGGCGTATCACCGGCGTCCGCGTGCGCGAAACCATTCCCGATTGGGTCATGCAGCAAGCCGATCAGGTCGTGATGGTCGATCTCACGCCCCGCGCCCTGCTGAACCGCCTCGCACGCGGCGTAGTTTATCCGCCGGAAAAAGCCATGGAGGCTCTGAAGAATTTTTTCCAGGAATCCACTTTGGTAGCTCTGCGCGAGCTTGCCCTCCGCCAAACCGCGCACGAGGTGGAGATCCGGCAAGTGGACTATAACTCTCCCGGATTTGAAACTGTTCCGAGTCTCAACGAGGTCACAGACGAGCCGCCCCGGAGAAAGGAAAGCATTCTGATCCTGGTAACTTCGGATCCTTCCACGGCCATGCTCATCCGCCGCGGAAAACGCGTCGCCGATTATCTTCACGCCGATTGCTTCGCCGTCGCGGTCCAGACCAATGGCAAGAACAGCGCCGCAGCTACGCCGCACAGCGAAGCGATCCAAAAACATCTGAACTTCGCGCGGAACTTGCACATCGAAGTGCGCGCCTTGGAAGGGCACGATGTCGCGAAAACTGTCGTCGAGTTCGCGCGGCTGAATGGCGTCACACAGTTATTTCTCGCCCGGCCGCCGGCTGGGCGCTGGCGCGAACTCGGAAGAGGGGACCTGCTGCAACAGATCGTCAAAATGGCTCGCGATATGCAAGTCATCATTGTCGCGGACCGCACCCAGCGGCAGCCCCGTTAGCTCGCACCGTTAGCTCGCCTGTCGTTAGCTCGCGAGCCGCCCGCCTGCCACCGCAGTACAATTGGCCGACAGGACACAATGCCAGAATCCAAAACAGTCTTTCTATTCGACGTCGACAATACTCTGCTCGACCATGATCACGTAACCGCCGACCTCAAGCGGTACTTGGACGCAAACATTGGCCCGGAACGCTCGCGCCGCTATTGGCAATTATTCGAAAGTATCCGCGCCGAACTGGGCTATGCCGACTATCTAGGAGCGCTGCAGCGCTACCGCCTAGAGTATTTGCACGAACCCAATCTTCTGCCTGTGTCGTACTTCCTGATGCGCTATCCCTTCGCAAACCGTCTGTTCCCCAACTCGATCGACGCTGTGGAGCACGTCGCGCAGTGGGGCCGGGTCGTGATCCTATCCGACGGTGATGTCGTTTTTCAACCCCACAAGGTGTACCGCTCCGGCTTGTACGAGTTGTTCGATGGGAACGTACTCATCTACGTGCACAAAGAACAGGAACTGGCCGACGTCGAGCAGCGCTATCCGGCCGATCATTACGTCGTGGTCGATGACAAACTGCGCATCCTGCATGCCATCAAGCAAAGTTGGAAATCGCGCGTTACTACGGTATTCGTCAAGCAAGGGCACTACGCGCAGGACGCCAAGGCCTTGGCGCAATACGCTCCCCCCGACATAAGCCTGACCCGGATCGGCGAGCTGCTGAACCACAACCTGGGCGGCCTTCGGGCCGCAGCGCAGGCCGGCACCGCCTAAACGGCAGGCACTGCTTCGCGCAGAACGGCCCCTACAATGGCTTGCGCTTCCTGTTGGATGTGTTTGAGATGCTCCGGCCCAATGAAGCTCTCGGCATAAATCTTGTAAACGTCCTCGGTGCCCGACGGACGCGCCGCGAACCACCCGTTCGGCGCGATCACCTTCACGCCCCCAATCGCATTGCCATCGCCTGGCGCCGCGGTTAGTACGCGCTCGATTTTCTCACCGCCGAGTTCCGCGGCAGCGATATCGGTCGCCGACAGCTTGCCCAACGCAGCGCGCTCGGCGGCATTCGCGGGCGCGTCCACGCGTTCGTAAAATGACTCGCCGTTTTGCTGCACCAAATCTGCATAGATCTCGCCCGGATCGCGATCCATGCGAGCCGTAATCTCTGCCGATAGCAGCGCCGCGATCAGCCCGTCTTTATCGGTGCTCCACACCGATCCATCGCGAGCCAGGAATGAAGCTCCCGCGCTTTCTTCGCCCGCAAAGCCCAGCCAGCCGCCGATCAAGCCGTCTACAAACCACTTGAACCCGACCGGCACTTCGTACAGCCGCCGGTTGAGCCGCGCCGCTACGCGATCGATCATACTGCTGCTCACCACCGTTTTTCCCACGGCGGCATCTGCTCCCCAGCCCTTGCGATTTGTATACAAATACTGAACACAGACGGACAAATATTGATTCGGAGGCATCAGGCCCGAACTGGGTGCAACAACCCCATGCCGATCATGATCGGTATCGCAGGCGAATGCGATATCGAACTGGCTTTTTAAACCGATGAGACTGCGCATCGCGTAGGGCGACGACGGGTCCATGCGTATACGCCCATCCCAGTCCAGTGTCATGAAGCGAAACGTCAGGTCCACGTCTGGGTTGATCACCGTCAGATTCAGTCCATACCGGTCGGCAATTGCGGGCCAGTAGTGCACACCCGCGCCGCCCAGCGGATCCACCCCGATCCGGATTCCCGAGCTCCGGATCGCATCCACGTCGATGGCTTTCGCCAGATCGCCCGTGTATTCCCCGATGAAATCGTGCCGCTGGGTTGTCGGCGCGCGCCGGGCGCTTTCCAACGAAATCCGCTTCACACCTTCTAATTTGTTTGCGAGATACTCGTTGGCCCGCTTTTGAATGAACCCGGTGATCGCACTGCCCGCGGGACCTCCGTTGGCGGGATTGTACTTGAAGCCGCCATCCTCGGGTGGATTGTGCGATGGCGTAACCACAATTCCATCCGCGAGTCCGCTCTTCCGCCCGCGGTTGTAGTTCAGAATGGCATGCGAGATGGCCGGCGTTGGCGTGTACTCCCCTTCCGGCGCGAGCAGCACCGTCACGCCATTTGCGGCGAGCACTTCCAGTGCGCTCGCCCGCGCAGGCTCCGACAGCGCATGCGTGTCGATCCCCAGAAAGAGCGGACCGTCGATGCCCTGCTCTTTCCTGTACACGCAAATCGCCTGTGCGATGGCCAGAATGTGCCACTCGTTGAACGCCACACGAAGCGATGATCCGCGATGTCCAGACGTTCCGAACGAGACGCGCTGCTCCGGCACACTCGCGTCGGGCCGCTCGGCATAATACGCGGTGATCAGCCGCGCTACATTCACCAGGTTGGAAGCTTGCGTCGGTCGACCGGCGTTCGGACTCACGGACATTCAAGAACCCCTCCGCACTTCAGGTTGACACAATCCGCGGCGGGCCGAACGTGCCGCGTATCAAAGGCAACCGACCATTGAGCAAGCGAATCCGCCGCGCGATCATAATAGGATCAGATGCGTCTGGTTTTCATGGTGACGCTGCTGGCTTCCGCGGCATTCCCTCAAAGCCTGCTCAATCCTGCAAGAGCGGCGCGATTCACGAGATATCTGCAACCCGGCCAAGGCGAACGTCAGTTGAAGTGCGAGGTCACACCCATTCCCCCGCAATTGAACTTCAGCTTCCGTTTCCAAACGGGTTACATTTTCCGGCTTCCCATGCGGCAATTCAGCGGGTCCGGCCACCTGTGGGGCGTAGTCTCGCGCGTAACACCGGCCAACGGCCAGCCGCCGTACTTCCTCGGCGAGCAGCGGCGCCTTCCTCCGATTCCCGCGAAAACCAAAGTCACCGCCGAATTGGGCGGCGCATTTTGGGTGGGCGAAGGCGACTACAAGGTGGAATGGGTGCTCTTCGACGAACAGGGCCGCGTCTGCAGAAAACAGTGGAAGATCGCCGCCAAACTGACTGGCAGCGAACACGCCATCACGCCCGGCGTTGCGCCCTATACGGTGGCCCAGGTTTCATTCCGGCGCTGGTCGGCGCAGGACGCCAGTGCGGCCGACGCCGCTCCTTTGCACCGGCTCACCGTCTTTTTGCATGCTGCGCCGCTGTATCCGCGTTCGACGCGGCTGCGCGCGCAAGACCGGCTCACCCTGCTCGGCTCTCTGGCCTCGCTGCTGGAAAGCGTCCCCGCACAAACAGTCCGGCTGGTCATATTCAACCTCGATCAACAAAAGGAACTGTACCGGACGGATGCATTCACCCCGGAAACCTTCGATCAAGCCGCGCAGTCGCTCACTACCCTGCAACTGCAACTGGTGGACTATAGCGTTCTCAAAAACCGCCGCGGCCACATCGATCTGTTGGAAAACTTATTAAAGCAGGAACTGAGAGCGCCGGATCCGCCGGATGCCGCGATCGTAATCGGCCCCGCAACACGTTATTTCGACAAAGTTCCGCAGGCTGACTTCGAACAGCCCTCCGGCAACTCGCCTCTGTTTTTCTATCTGGCATACAAGCCGTACATGCGACAGCGTGCGGAGCCGCCCGACTCCATTCAGCAGGCCCTCAAGAGAGTTCACGGCAAGAAACTCGATATACGCACGCCGGACGATTTTGCTCGCGCGATCAAGCAGGTCGAAGCCCAGTTGATCGCGCGCAAGTAACCAGCCCGCGCTGGATTTCAGAAGTTGTTGCGCGGCGAGATCTTGCACCCCGCCGCGCACAAATCCTTACCGCGCTCAGAATTTGAACTGCACGTTCAAGCGCAGCATCCGCGGGTTCAGGATGACCGATGGCGTCCCGCCCGGCCCGCCCGCCACGAACGGCTTAACCGTGGACCCGAGCGTTTGGCTTTCGTTTAAGACCGTGCTGGAGTTGATCACGTTGAAGATCTGCGCCTCAGCCATGATGCTGTACCTCTCGTGGATTCGGAACACCTTCCGCGTGCCGATATCGAATTGCGTCAGCTGCGGCGTTAGGCGGGAGCCGGGTGCAACCAGTTGAATCGTCGCACTGCCCTGCGCCAGACCCGGGTCGACTAAGCCACCGGGATTCGGGCAAACGCAGTCGGTAGGATATCTGGTGCTTGGACTGAGCGACCAATTCACGGTCTTAAACCCCATCTGCTGTCCGGTGAACACGCTTTCCGGCAACGGAGGACCGGTCGTTGAGGACGCGATCGGCGTTGCATACAGGCCGTTGTACACCGGATCAGAGTACACAGACGCGCTCAGCTCAATCCCCCACTTGATCGGAACGTTCCCCTGAAGTTTGTATTCGTTCCGCCACGGCACACCCGAAATCTTCCCAAGATCCTGGTAAAGACCGCCTGTTTGATCGCAGAAGCGAAGTGAATTCGGATCGTTGAGCGCGCTGCCGCTCGTAGTCGTAGGTACGTCACACGCTACATCCGTCTGGTTTTCCCTCGTGAACCCAGCAAAGATGAATGCGCCGTGCGGCAGGCGGCCCGAGACTGACAATTCGAAACCGTTGTAGGTATTTCGCCGCAAACTCTGTGGAGCGTTCGTTTCATATAGCTGCGGAGTCAAACCGAAATACTGCGGCTGCAGGTTGAAAACCGTAAGCGGCGTGCCATCCAACGGGTTCGTGATCTGGACTGGTACATAAGCCGAACGCGGCACCGCATAATTGATGATCAGCTGCTGCTGATAATCCGACGTACGGAACCATCCGAAATTTGCCGTTACGCCGTGCATCACTTCCTGCTGGACGCCCGCGCTGTACTCCCATTGATACTCGCGGTGGAAATTCGGATCGATATTGATGTTGTTCAGCAGCCCGAACCGCGGGTTTGGATTCGGTCCGATGTTCTGATCGCCGAATCCGCTGCCGGCCGGAATGCAACCGGGCGTCCTTCCGTCGGTTTCGCAAGCGGTCGTCGGATGATTGACCCACGGAATAACTTGGCTGGCGGTATACATCGGATTCACGGCATTCAGGTTCGATGTCACAATGGGCGAATCGTACTTACCTACGCCCGCCTTCACTGCCGTCTTGTGATTGCCGAACACGTCGTAAATGACGCCCACTCGCGGTGCCCAGTTCTTAAAGCAGCTAAGACCCTTTATGGTGCCGCAGTCGATCTGTGGGAACGTGCGCGCCCCGACAAACCGCCCCGCCGGCGCCGATTGCTTCTCGATGTAGTTGTTTAAATACTCCCAGCGCAACCCTCCCGTTATCGCCAGCCGCTTGACGTGCCAGGTGTCCACGCCATAAAGACCCAAGTCCGACTTGACCCGGAACTGCTGATACGTCGGGGTGTTGTATGCAAGGATTTGCAGCGGGACCCCATTGTTGTATTCGTAGTAGGCATCTCCATTGGCGATGTTGTCGAGATAGTTGATACCCCAGTCATCCGTTACCCCGAACTTAATCTGATGCGAACCGGTGATGTAAGCCCCCGTCGCGTTCCAGACCCAGCGTTCGTATTTTGCAAATGTATTTACAGATCCAGCCACGCTGCGCGTGAGTCTGCCTAAATCCAGCTCCGAGGCGTCAGCGTACCAACTCGGACTAAACGGAACCTGCTGGACGCCCGAGTGGTAGTTGATGTTGTAATCGAGCTTGGTAAACGATAGCCCGCTTTGCAGGATCAGCCGGGGCGTCAGCGTTCCCGTCCAGCGCGTCTGGAAGATGTAGTACATCTTCGGCATTCGTTCCAGCGACGAGACCAGCGGATTGACATCGCTGTAGCCGCCGGCACCGGTCACTACATCGTTTTCTTTCGTCTTCCAATCGCGAATCCAAAAGATCGAAATTTTATTTTTCGAATTCGCCTGATACGTCAGGCGGCCCTCGCCTGTGTAGATGTAGCTTCGTTCAATCCCCGGCGCGCCGTTGAGATAAAACGATCCAGCCGCTTGGATAAAGCTGAGCTGCTTGCGTCCGCCGATCAGAAACCACAACTTATCCTTGATAATCGGCCCGCCAATGGTCCCATCGAAATCTTCCAAACGATTCACTGCGGATTGACCGGAAATATGTCGAGCCACGAGCTCGGATGTAATATTAGTTCCCACAAACTGCGAAGGTACGTAGCCGAGAAATAGTTGGCCATGAAATTCGTTGCCACCGTCCTTGGGGATAAGGTTGGTGTAAACTCCGCCGCCCTGCACCTCGGCGCCAACATTGCTGGTCTGATAAGTCGACTCCTGAATTAACGCATTGTCGATGTAGATCTGAATCAGACCGTCGTTCTGCATCGTGTTGACCCGCATCCCGTCAAGCAGATAAATGTCGCGCCCAGCAAGCTCGCCGTGTGTGGCTAAGTACGTTTGCTCGACCTGCTGCGAGCCACCCATGTCCGGTTGATTGATATGAATGCCCGGCACATACGACCCTATCGACTGCATGTTGCGCGCAGTCGGCAGCGAGTCCATGTCACTGCGCGACAGCGTTTCCGGATGCGCCACGTTCTCGACATCGACCGTAGCGACTTGCGCTTGCACCTCCACCGTCTGACCCACCGCGCCCACTTGCATCGTCCCGTCCACTGGCACCGTCACGTTGGCCGGCACCTCCACCTGCTCCTTCACCGAATTAAACCCCGACATCGTAAAAGTGACGGTATACGTGCCGGGACGGATATCGACGATGGCGTACCGTCCCTCGCCGTTCGTGGTCACCGTACGCGATCGCTCAATCAGAGCCGGACTCGACGCTTCCACTGTGACCCCCGCCATTACCGCGCCGGAGCTGTCTTTGACTTGACCGGAAATCGTGCTCTGCGCGGATGCGATTGAGGCGAACGCCAAAACCGCAAATCCAGCAAGCAACAACTGCGTTCGGTTATTACGCATGTATGCCTCCCAGTTACCTTCGGTGCTTCACCCTGCACACCACAGGTTCCGGGCAGCATATATCAAACGGCGCACCGCAGTCAATGGGGGGGTGCTTTTTTAAAAGCCATTAGCGCACGACTGTCTCACCCTCGTGCCTGACTGCGCCGAACGATCTTGTCCTCGCGTTCAAACGGACAGCGGCACCAAGCGCTGCCAATTCCCTCTCGGAATCGGCCATTATTTGACTGTTTGTTTTCATCATTGAAAGTTGCTACATCCTGGGGTAGTCTATTACAACACTCGAAATCGGCAGTACCAGTTCTGAGGAGGAACATGACTCGCATTCTGTTCGGGTGCCTCTTTGCCGTGTGCGCCGCGGCCCAACCTCCAATCATCTACAACCGCGCCGTTGTGAACGCCGCCAGCTTTATGCCGCCGCGGCTTCCGGGCGGCGCCATCGCGCAAGGTTCCATCTTTTCGATCTTCGGCGCTCGCCTCGGCCCAACTACGGGCGTGCAAGCCACGTCCTTTCCCTTGGGCACGACCTTGGGAAACATTTCCATTACCGTGACGCAAGGCAAAACAACGGTCAATGTGATCCCGCTGTTCGTCAGCGCGGGGCAAATCAACGCGATCATGCCTTCGAACGCGCCCGTCGGCGTAGCCTCGCTGGTCGTTAAGTCGTCCAGCGGCCAGAGCAATCCGATGCCGGTGGTCGTCGCAGCGAATGCATTCGGGATCTTTACCGCCACGGGCACTGGACTAGGGCCTGGGATATTGCAGAACTTCGTCACCCAGAGCAACCAGCCGATTAATAGCCCCAACATTCCCGCGCAGCCGGGCCAGGTGATTACGCTCTGGGGCACCGGACTAGGCCCCGTTGCCGCCGATAACGTGGCGCCAGCGCCAGGCAATCTTGCCACCAAGGTCGAAGTTTCCGTGGGCGGCGTTCCCGTGACTTCCGTCCTTTACAGCGGACGTACTCCATGCTGCTCCGGGGTCGATCAGGTCGTTTTTCAAGTCCCCGCGAACGCCCCGCAAGGCTGCTGGGTTCCGGTTTCGGTCAGGACCGGCGGTGCGGTGGTCAGCAATTTCGTCACTATGGCCATCACGCCGGACGGCAGCGCGTGCGACTCCACCCCAATCGGAACCGCCTCCAAAATCGGAGCATTCCTGGGCGTACGTGTCACAACGCATGAGGACATCGGCACCAAATCGGCCATCGATGTCACCGGCGACTATGCCACGGCATTCGCCTACCAAACGCCCCTGTCGAACTTCCCATTCAATCCGATCTTTTCCTGGGCGCCTCCCGGTACCTGTACAGCCTACGCCGTAAAAGGAGATCTGCTGCGCGGCGACACACTGCCGGGCGCAGTGCCTGCCGGCGCCAAGGCACTCAACTTCGGCCCGGCATTTACTCTTTCGGGACCGAACGGCATGAAGATGCTTCAGAATTTTCTTCTGGCAACGCCCCTGCGCTACCTGGGCGGATCAGTTACTGGGAATTTCTTCAATAACACGCTGTTCTTGCAGCCCGGATCGTACTCCGTAACCGGCGTGGGAGGCAGCGACGTCGGCGGGTTCTCCACTTCGGTGAACATGCCGCAGCCTTTGACCTGGACCAACCGCGACCAAACCAACAGCATCGATCGCACGCAGCCGCTAAATGTTAGTTGGAGCGGTGGCTCGGGGGGCCAAGTGGCCATCGTCGGCTTCGGTGTGGACCTGCCTACCGATTCGACTACTGTTTTCGGGTGCCTCGCCCCGCCCGGCGCTACAAGCTTCTCCGTCCCCCCCGCGGTGCTGGCCAACGTGCCGCCCACGCGCCCCAATCCGCTGCAATCGAAGAGCGTTATTTATGTCGCCAGCGGCCCCGATTCCACCGCCGCCAGTACGCTGAGCGCCAGCGGATTGGATTACGGGTTCATCGCATTCCAGCAGGTGCTCGGAAAAACGGTGATCTTCCAATGAGGCCGTCTATGAAACCAAGCTACGTGCTTTACGTATTCGGCTTGATTGGAGTGTTGCTGTTCGCTGCCAATTGCAGTTGCGAAAGCGACGTGACGGATCTGCTGCACTTTTGGATCTTTGGTACTTTCGATTTGCAGAGCGGAAACTCGGGCGGAAGCTATCCGAGCCTGCAGGGCTCATATCAGGGTACACGCAGCACCACGCGAGCTCAGTCCATGCCGTGCATTCCCGTGCTGACCAACGGCAACGACGTCAAGCCTTCCACAAAGGGCTTCGACTTGACACAGTTTGCTTGCCCCAGCGCCGGGACAGGTGCGCCAATCTGGATTCAGAGCAGCGCTGCTTATACCACCAATGGCCAGCCCAAGCCTTTAGGTCCGGGGCAGGGCGCTTATGTTCCGGCGCTGGAACTCGCGTTGCCATTTCCGGCGCAGCGTGCCGGCTCCGAAAGCACAACTATTAACTGCATCCTGTCTCAACCCGATGTCTTTCAGGTGAACAACGACAACGCAACGGTCAACCGCATCGGAACTTGTCCTTTCCAGGCAAAGGCGACGATTCCCGTCGCCGGCCATCCACTTCAGATCGCGTTCACGCCCGATGGGAAAACGATGCTGGTCACGAGCTTGGATAACGCAGTCAATTTTATCAATCCGTCCACCAACACCGTAACGTTCACGCTATCTACCGGCTCGATGCACCCCAACGGGCTGGCAATCACGCCCGATGGGGCCTTCGCCTACTTCACCAATTTTGTTTCCACCAGCGATACCAGTATTTCCAAAATCGATCTCACCACGCATGCGATTGTGCAGACCATACCGGCGCTCGCCCCCTACGCCCAAAACGTGGTCCTATCGCCCGATGGAGCGCAATTGTGGGTGACTTATCCCTACTCGAACTCCGTACAAGTACTCGACACTCTCACAAATGCTCAGATCGCGGTCTTCTCAATTCAAGGCCCGCGCGGCATCGCGTTCAACAGCAAGGGCACCAAAGCGTACATCGCTGAAGCAGGCAATCCTGAGAACGCCACCATGAGCCTGGTCCAAGAAGTGGATATCAATACGTTTACGCCTGGACCCAGCTACAAAGTGGGCCTCGGCCCCAACGACGTCGCCGTGCTGTACGGCGACCAGTTCGTCGTTACCAGCAACTTTGAAGGCAATTCGTTTTCGAAGATCAACACCGTAACAGGTGCGGTGCAAACCACGCTGACCAGCGCTCAAGTGAGCGGGCTGGCGATCGTGTACTGATGATCATTCCGTATTCCCCCGAGCCGGTACTGCATTTCGGTCCCGTCGGGATCGGTGCGTTCCGGTTCACCCTCGTAGGCGCGGTCCTGCTGGGGGGCTGGATCATGATCCGGCGGGCTTGCCGGTTCAAAATGAGCGGACATCTGATGTTCAGCGTCAGCCGCTGGGCCATTGCCTGCGGCCTGATCGGTGCCGACGTGGCCAAGATGGCGATGGATTACACATCTCTCTTTCTGGCAGACCCCGCGGTGATATTCACCACTAGCCGCGGCATACGCTCCATCGGCGGGTTGGCGGGCGGGCTCATCGGGGCGTTGATCTGCTTTAAGCTCCGGCGTGTTCCGTGGACCGACCGCTTTCGCATGCTGGACATCATGGCCTTTGCGATGCCGTTCGCTTTTGCGGTAGGCCGGCTGGGGTGCTTCCTCGTTCACGATCATCGCGGCCTTGCCTCCACCTCCTGGATCGCGGTGCAGTTCCCCGAAGGGCCACGCTATGATTTGGGGCTGATTGAGTGCCTTTTTCTGATCCCGGTCAGCGCCCTCTTTGTAGTGTTGGATCGAAAACCGCGGCGCGCCGGATTCTTCCTGGGACTGTATGGAATTATTTACGGCGGATTCCGAATCTGGCTCGACACGCTGCACCTGCAACCGATGCGGTTCTACGAAGGGTCGGCTCTCGTGCTGATGGGAATTGCGGCGCTGATTGCGATGTCCCACTACCCGGTTTCCATGCAGCAGATGGCCAGCGTGGATTCGCCGAGGACTGTGCCGCTGCCGGTCAACGGTTAACGCGGGCGCTGCGTTCCAGATGTCACGAGGAAACCGGGCGCTCTTGAACTCGCTCGGACCGCACGTTTCTCACAGCCGATAACTGCCTGGCCTCGAATCCACCAGCGGCCGAGTCGCTGAACCCATCCGTCCGTACCGTGCGGGACTGAACAATCGAATCGCAATCCTTTACACAGAACAAGTAACCTAGTTGTGAGGGCAAACATCTACCCACTCAAAGCCTACGCAGCTAACAGGCGCAACTGAACCGTTTAACGCATTCCTAAAATGACATTGCACATTCGTATTGTTTCTGCAGGATTCGCCGGACTTCTGACTTGCTCATTAGCATCCGCGCAAGATGCGCCCGCGGCAACGCCGGCTCCCCAGTCGGCCAGTGCGCCAGCGCCCGTGAACCCGGACCCACCGCCGGCCCAATCCGCCCAGGATCAGCCGCCGCCCGACAAGCGCGTTTTTGGCGTCTTGCCGAACTACCGCACCGCTAACGATACCGGCACATATACCCCGATCACTATCAAGCAGAAGTTCGCCATCGCAAGCAAAGATTCCTTCGATTACCCTCTGGTCCTGCTGGCCGGAGCCATCGCGGGCCTGGGCCAATTGACTGATCAGAACCCGTCCTTTGGCCAAGGCATGGCAGGTTATGGGCGCCGGCTGGGAACCGGGTACGCCGATCAGGCGATCGGCAACATGATGACTGAAGCAATCTTCCCTTCTTTTCTGCGCGAAGATCCGCGTTATTTCCGGCGCGGCCGCGGAGGTAACTGGTCGCGCGCCTGGTATGCGGCTACCCGTGTGTTCGTTACCCGGACCGACGAGGGTAAATGGCGTTTTAACTATTCGGAGGTTCTCGGCAACGCAACCGCGGTCGCAATTTCTAACGCCTATTATCCGGACGGCCGCGATGCCACCGATAACGCCATCAAACTAGCCGAGCAGATCGGCATCGATTCGGTTTCCCAGGTATTGAAAGAGTTCTGGCCCGATATCAAGCACCGTCTTTTCCAACGGCACGGCGATACGGCGGATACTGCCGTGCATTGAGCAGGATTTCACCCGCGCCGCATCGCGCAACAAGCGGCCCCGCCGCTCTGCCCGTTGCCGCGCCCACACGCTCGGATTTCGCCCCTCGTGCAATCCCCTGCCGGTGCGCCCCTTGCCCCGTACCTTAAACTGGTAGTTGAAGTGACGCGTTACTACTTTGATCACAACGCGACAACGCCCGTATCTGCGGCGGTACTCGAAGTACTCGTTCCAGCGCTACTTGAAGTGTATGGAAACGCGTCCAGCATCCACCGCGACGGCCAATTGGCGCGCCAGCGGCTCGAAATTGCCCGCCGCCAGACGGCTGCCCTGTTGCACTGCGACCCCAAGGAACTCGTCTTTCTGAGCGGCGGCACCGAGGCCGACAACCTGGCCATTTTCGGATCCGTTAAGGCGCACCCCGGCGCCCGGAAGCACGTCATTACCACCGCCATCGAGCACCCGGCCGTCCTCAATCCCGCCCGTCAGCTGGAGCGCGAAGGCGTCGAGGTCACATACGTTCCCGCCGGTCCGGATGGGCTGATCCATCCCGACGATGTCCGTCGCGCACTGCGGGCCGAGACAGTGCTGATCTCGGTGATGCACGTCAACAACGAGCTGGGCACGATTCAACCCATCGAGGAAATAGCGAAAATCGCGCGCGAGGCAGGCGTCCTGCTCCACGCCGACGGAGTACAAGCAGCCGGCAAAATACCGGTAGATGTGAAAGCCCTCGGGGTCGATCTGTATTCCATCAGCGGGCACAAGCTGTATGCGCCCAAGGGCATCGGCGCGCTGTACGTCAAGAACGGGACCAAGCTGAGCCCCACTCAATTTGGGGGGCGTCATGAGCGTGAGCGCAGGGCCGGCACCGAGAATGTGCCGGGCGCGGTGGCGCTGGGCGTCGCAGCGGAAGCGGCGGCTTCCGACTTGACGGACGAGTCCTCACGCATCGCGGCGTTACGTGACCGGCTCGAGCGCGGCATTCTGGACCGGGTACCCGCTACCGGCGTGAACGGGAGCGTCGCTCATCGCGGACCCAACACCAGCAACATTCATTTCGATGGCTTGGAAGGCGAGGCGATGGTCATTTCTCTGGACCTGAAAGGATTCGCGGTGTCGAGCGGAGCAGCCTGCTCCAGCGGCGCGGTCGAGCCTTCGCATGTTTTGCTCGCCATCGGCTTGAGCCGCGAGCAGGCGCGCGCCAGCTTGCGTTTTTCCCTCGGCCGGTCCAATACCGAACAGCAGGTGGATGCGCTCATCGAAGCCATCGCTGAATCCGCCGCGCAATTGCGGCATCTCTCGCCGACCTATACTGCCCGTGCCTGACAACATCACCGCCGTTGCGATGTCGGGTGGAGTGGATAGCTCCGTCGTGGCGGGATTGCTGCGCCGGCGTGGCCAGCCGGTGGTCGGCCTCACGATGCAGCTCTGGAATCAGCGGCGTCTGCCGGAGCTGGTTCCCGAGGGCGGCGCGACTGGACGCTGCTGCTCGCTCGACGACGTGTACGATGCCCGTTTCGTCGCCCAACACTTGGGCATTCCGTACTACGTGTTGAATTTTGAAGACCGCTTCGAGCAGCAGGTGGTGCGGCCCTTCATCGACGAGTATCTCGCCGGACGCACGCCGATTCCGTGCACGCTTTGTAATAACTTCATCAAGTTCGATCAATTTCTCGACCTCGCGGCCGGCGTGGGGGCATCGCGCATTGCCACCGGGCACTACGCGCGCGTCGGTTTCGATGAATCGAGCGGCCGCTACCAACTGCGTCGCGGCGTCGATCAGGCCAAGGACCAGACTTACTTTCTATTCGGGCTGACGCAACAGCAACTGGCGCATACCGATTTCCCTCTAGGAGGCTTTACCAAGCCGCAAGTGCGCGAGCTGGCCCGCGAGTTGGGACTCCCGGTAGCAGACAAGCCGGATAGCCAGGAGATCTGCTTCGTTCCCAACGGCGACTATGCCGCTTTCATCGACGCGTATTTCCGCGAGCGCGGGATTGCGGCCGATCGGGCCCAAGGCGAGATTGTCGACACCGCTGGCCGGGTTCTGGGCGAGCACCAAGGGGTGCATCATTTCACCGTGGGGCAGCGGCGCGGATTACGCGTAGCCGCCGGCGAGCCCCTGTACGTGATCGCAACTGAGCAGCATGCCCAGCGCGTAATCGTCGGCAGCAATGACCAACTGTTGCGCCCGCGGTTGCATGCCGGCCAGGTCAATTGGATCTCGATCGCGCCAATACAACAGCCCGTTCGAGCCCAGGTGAAAATCCGCAACAAGCACGAGGCCGCGCCCGCCACCCTGGATCCGGCGGCCGATCCACCGCGCGTGGAAATTGTTTTTGACCAGCCGCAGCGCGCCGTAACACCCGGCCAGGCAGCCGTCTTTTATGACGGCGACCTCGTGCTGGGCGGCGGCTGGATAGAATAACTTCATCCAGTATCTGATCGCCCAGTTCGTGTTGTGGTCGCTCGCGCATGCGCCGTTCGGCCTGGCCGTTTTCTACGCAAAAGTGCTGGACTTGGCGGTTCCGCGCCTGCGGCGCACGGCGCGGCGGAATCTTGAATGGGCGTATCCGGATAAGACGCCTGCCGAGCGCGAGTCGATCGTAAACGAGGTCTTCCGCTCCATCGCTCGTTTGCTGTACGCGTTCGCCCGTTTCCCGCAGATCCACCGCGAAAACATTTCCGAGTGGATCCGTTATGAAGGCCTGGAGCATTATCTCGACGCCAAGAAATCGGGCCGGGGCGTTCTGGTCGCCACCGCGCATTTCGGCAACTGGGAATTGAGCGCGTTTGCTCACGCGCTCATGACGGAACCGATGCAGGTCATGGTGCGGCCGTTGGACAACCCGGCCATTGACCGGCTGGTCGAGAAAAGACGGCAGCTCTCTGGAAATCGACTGATCTCGAAACGCGATGCCGCGCGGGCGGTGCTGCGCGCGCTGCAGGCCAACCAGGCCGTAGGCGTTCTCATCGATCAGAACACCTCCGCGGACGAAGGCGTGTTCGTGGACTTCTTCGGTGTACCCGCCTGCGCCAATACAGGATTCGTGAAAATCGCCGCCCATACGGGCGCCGTCGTGATTCCCGGGTTCGCGATCTGGTCTGAAAACGAACGGCGGTATGTGCTCCGGTTTTACCCGCAGGTCCCGGTATCCGGCGATGCAGCCGAAGATACCCGCCGCTTGCACGCGCGCTTGGAAGAGATCATCCGGGAAGCCCCAGGCCAGTGGCTCTGGATCCACCGGCGTTGGAAAACGCGCCCGGCCGGAGAGCCTCCGCTGTATTAATGAATCACATGATTTACAGTGACGCAAACAGTTGATCCGCAGTCACTTCAATCATGGCATGCGATGCTGCTGCGTCACGATCCACGGCTCGCCTGGTCCACGATTTTCCCCGGCGCGCCCGCTTCCAACGCCGCGCGAACATCGGATGCCAACGGCAACTTCGTAAGCGTCTTCGGATCGACGTTCACGTAAACCGTTTCCGCTTTGCACACAATTGGCTCGCTTCCGGCGATGCGGAAATCCGTCGCCACCGTAAACGACGTGTTCCCCAGCTTAGTGGTGTAGATCGATAATTCCAACACTTGATCGAAGCGGGCCGGCGCTTTCCACTCCAACGTCAGTTTCGCCAATTGATAATCGAGGACGCCGCCGGCGAGCGCCTCCCCGAAGCCGATTGCGTGGAAAAATTCAGTGCTCCCGATATCCACGTAGTCAGCCCAGCGAGGATTGAACACGACGCGCTGGGCGTCGCATTCGCCGTAGCGAACACGAAGGTAGTAGCGGAAGGGATTGGTCATATCGGACTAACTGCTCCCGTGAGCCTCAACGCCCGGCCGTTAATGAATGTACGCCCAACCGGCTTCTTGCTTGCGGGCGATCTCGGCAACGCCCGAATCCACCTGCGCGGCGAACGGAAACAGATCTTCGGTCTTAACGTTCATCAAACGCATAGCGTTTTGACATGCGGCGAGCTTAACCCCGCTATCGGCGAGCTGCTTGAGGCGCTCCTCATAAGCGGTGTTCGTTTTACGAAGCATGTTCAGGCCGCGCCCAAAAAAGACAACCTCCACCTGGGAGCCGCCATCCTTCGCGAACGCCTCTTGCAGGTTTTTGACGTGCAGAATCAGAATCTGCCATTCCGGCCCCTCTGGCTCGGTCATCTGGAAAACGACATGGTGTTTCGGCGAAGATGGAGTTTGCGATAGCGCCGCGAGCACTGCGATAAGCGCAACCGCGACAACGCAAACGATAGTCTTCTTGGTCATGGAAGCTCCTCAGGAGTACAATTCAGATTCAACGCGGGCGGACAGATAATTTCGCATCCGCTCGGGTGTTACGGACAATGATAAAGCATTTCGCCAGCGCATTCCCGGGGGCATTTTGACGGCATCGGCAGTCGTACCAGCCTCGACGCCACAGGTTGAAACGCGCCTTCTCTATGCGCATGGACTGGCCGCAATCGCTGTCCTCTTCGGCTCGCTCCTGTTTGGATTCCTGGCGTCCCTGGAGCTGATCGCGCCGGATGCCATCGGTGGCGCAGCGTGGCTCAGCTGGGGCCGGCTCCGTTACGACCACACGCAGGGCATCATGCTGGGCTGGCTCGCGAACGCGTTTTTCGCGTTCCTGTATTATGCGGTGCCCATCCTTACCGGCCGCCGAATCAAAAGCGTCCGCCTGGGCTATTGGTTGTTCGGCCTGTGGAACTTCGCAATCGTGCTGCCGGGCTGGATTCTGGTGCTGGCAGGTTTCAGCCAGCCGCTGGAGTGGGCGGAATTTCCGCTGGTCGTCGATGTGTTCGTGGTTGCCGCCCTGCTGCTCGCGCTCATTCAGTTCCTTCCGCCTTTCTTCTCGCGCCAGCTTGAGGACCTCTATGTCTCGAGCTGGTATATCATCGGCGGGCTCTTGTTCACTCTGCTGGCCTACCCGATGGGGAACTTCGTGCCGGAATTTATTCCCGGCGCGCGGGGCGCCGCATTCAGCGGACTTTGGATTCACGATGCAGTGGGCATGTTCGTCACCCCGCTCGCGCTCGCGATTATCTATTTCGTGATTCCGGCCGCCACGGGACGGCCCATCTTCAGCCATTTTTTGTCGATGCTCGGCTTCTGGCTGCTGTTTTTTCTGTATCCGCTCAATGGAACCCATCATTACGTTTTTTCCGTGATTCCCATGAGCGCGCAAATCGGTGCCATTACCGCCTCGACGCTGCTGGGCGTCGACGTGATTATCGTCGTGGCCAACCTCCTTTTGTCCGTGCGGGGAGCCGGCTGGTTTCCGCGTGATCTCGGTCTCCGTTTCGTGACTACCGGTACCGTCTTCTATCTGATCGTGAGCATCCAGGGATCGGTGCAGGCTCAAATGGCGGTGAACCAAAGCGTGCATTTCTCCGACTGGGTGGTGGGCCATTCGCATCTGGCCATGCTGGGATTTGCCAGCTTCGCCGCGGCCGGCGGTTTGATCCACGTATGGCAAAAGGCGATCGCGCCCGAGAACAGCTCGTTTCTGTTCGAAGTCTCCTACTGGCTACTGTTCGGTGGCGTCATCATGATGGTGACCGACCTCACGCTGGCAGGACTTGTGGAGGCGCGGCTGTGGAGTTCGGCGGCGCCGTGGCTCGAATCCGTTCGCGCGGCGCGCCCTTACTGGCTCATCAGAAGCCTCAGCTTTATTCCGATCGCCGGCGGGTTTATGGCGCTCTTTGCAGGTTTGATTGTTGGCCGGCGCCGCGCTGGCGCGATGGGTCCGCCGGAGAGCGCCGCCATTACTCCGCAGCCGGTTGCGCAGCCGCTAAGCAGGGCGGCGTCGGAGGTCCGATGAGACGCTTCCTCCGGATGTCCTACCTCGTCGCCGCAGTCGGTGGCGTCGGTTTTTTCCTCATGTCAGTGCTGCTGCTCGGCGTTTGGCCGGGCCGCGTGCTTGAAGCCGAGATTCACGCCATGTCCCCGGCGAACCCATTGGCGCTCTCGGCAAGTGAAGAGCGCGGCCGGACAGTCTACGCGCGCGAGGGCTGCGCCTATTGCCATACCCAGCAAGTCCGATATTTATCGAGCGATGTCTCGCGCTTCGGCGCTGCGACATTGGCTTGGGAAACAGTTTTCGACTATCCGCACCTGTGGGGAACCCGCCGGATTGGCCCCGATCTGTCGCGCGAGCACGCGGCGCGTTCATCCGACTGGCAGCTTGAGCATCTTTACGCTCCCCGCAATGTGGTGCAAGATTCTGTGATGCCGGCGTTCCCTTGGTTGTTCAACGGCTCGCCCGACCGCCCTCGCCAGGAGGCCAGCGACTTGCTGGCATATCTCGAGACGCTGGGGCGGGACCGGGCTCTTGCGGCGCCCGAGGGCGAAGCGCGCGCGCGCTCAGCGTGCAACTGCTCCGATGACGAGAAACGCTTTGCGTTCGGTGCTCCGATCTCCGGCGCAAATCCCGCCACACCGCGCCGCGGCGCGCAGCACCCGCCGCTGGCGGGAACGGGCGATCTGGCGCGTGGCAGAGCACTCTACCGGCGTGACTGCTCCGGCTGCCATGGAACCCAGGGCCAAGGCGATGGGGCCGCTGCCGCCGCATTGCATCCACGGCCGGTGAATTTCTCCGAGCATCAATACACGCCCGAAGCATTGAGCGTCGCGCTCTGGAACGGAGTTGCGGGAACGGCCATGCCGGCCTGGCGCGATCTGCCGCCCCAGGATCTCTCCGCGATAGCGCAACTGGTTAGCGGTTTTTACGCAGCCCCGCAAGAACCCGCGATCCCTAAGGATGTACTCGATCTCGGCGAGCGCGTCTACTCCGCCCATTGCGCCCAATGTCACGGCGATCGTGGCGCCGGCGACGGATCCGCCGCGGGCCAGTTCCCGGTCCCGCCGACTAACTTCCAGATCGAGCGGCCGACCCTTGCGGCGAGCCTGCGCGCGCTCAGAAAAGGCGTGGAAGGGACTCCAATGGCCGCCTGGAGCAGCCAGTTGTCCGAGGCCGAGCTTTCCGCCGCCGCCTATTTCGTGCGCGGATTTTTCCGCCCCGGCGCGGGAACGGTGCGGCAATGAACATGGCGTCGGGCCTGAATGCAATGGACGTCGTCGTGCTGATCGCGCTGGCGTTGGCGCTGATTTTCGTGGCCGTCTGGGGCCTTTCGCCTCGGCTGCGAGCCTGGATCGAACGCCCGAAATACCGCTTCCAGGAAAATCTGAGAAGCTATGATGAGACAGCTCGGATGGCTGCGCGACGGAGGAACGAATCGCGATGAGCAGCGGCGCTGAGTCCGGAAAGAGTGGCGGCCTCGCAGGTATCGTGCTGGCCTGCGCCGCCATTGGATTCGTCACGGTCGTGTCCACTCTCGCCTGGGGTCCCCGGGTGCTCGCGACTTATCGCGAACCCGCGCTCGCCCCCGCCATGGCAACCGATGAATATGGAAAACGCCTCATCGCGGAGACCACCGAGATCCTGGGGCCGGACGTGCCCGATCCCAAAATGCGCTACACCAGCGGCCGGATAGCCTGCGCGTCTTGTCATATCGGAGCGGGTGTTGAGCCGGGAAATCTCAGCCTCGCGACCGCCATCACTCGTTACCCGCGCATCTCACCGCGCAGCGGCGCCAATGAAACCATTCAGGACCGCATCAACGGCTGCATGACGCGCAGCATGAACGGGCGCGCTCTGCCGAATGACAGTCCTGAAATGATCGCGATGGTGGCATATCTCGGCTTTCTCGCAAAGCAAGACGCCGCTATGGCGGCGAGCCAACGCAAAGCGCATGAATCGGCGGCGTTCAAGACTCCGAAGCGCGCCGCCAATCTGCAAAACGGACAACAGGTGTTTGAGAAGCGCTGCGCTCCTTGCCACGGGCAGGACGGCGCCGGCGTTCCTGCTTCCACCGATCTGATTCATGGCTACGTCTTCCCTCCCCTTTGGGGACCCAATAGCTTCAACGACGGAGCTGGCCTGCATCGCGTGCTGACCGCCGCTAAATTCATCAAGGCGAAAATGCCGCTGGGCAAGGCCGACCTGGATGACGACGATGCATTCGACGTCGCAGCCTACATCAACTCAAAACCACGGCCCGAAATGACCGGACTGGATCGCGATTATCCGGATCGCACCAAAAAACCAGTCGATACAGGCTACGGGCCGTACGCAGATTCGTTCTCTCCGGAACAGCACCGCTTCGGCCCATTCGCGCCGATCGAGGCGTACTATAAGAATTTGTCAAAAGCTTCGAAGTAAGAAAGGCAGTGATCACTATGACGATTAGATGTGCGGCATCGCGGCTGGCCCTCGCAGCTCTGTTTATCGGCAGCGCCGCGGCTGCCTCCATGCGCTCCGACATGCTGGTCTCCTCGGACTGGCTGGCGGCCCATCTTGCGGATCCGGACCTCGTGATCCTCCACGTGTCTGCCAACCGCACTGCTTACGATGCCGGGCACATTCCCGGCGCTCGCTTTATACCGCAGTCGGAGATTGCGATCACGCGGGATGGAATACCCAACGAGCTTCCCGATACCGACGCGCTGGTGAAAGTGTTTGAGACTGCCGGAGTCAGCGACAATAAGCGCGTGATCGTGTACAGCGACGCGACCGTCCTCACCGCCACTCGCACGTACTTCACTCTCGACTATCTCGGGCATGGCGATCGGACCGCTTTGCTCGATGGCGGGCTATCCAAGTGGCGCAGCGAAGGCCGGGCGCTGACAACCGATGTTCCTTCCGTCGCGCAGGGGCACTTCACGCCGCGCATCCAGCAGAACGTGCTCGCGAAAATGGACCGGGTCAAGCAGATGTCCGCCACGCAGGCGGGCGCGTCGGACCTTCTCCTGGACGCGCGCCCGAAAACAGATTATACGGGCGAAAAGGGCGGCCACATTCCCACCGCTCTGAACGTGTACTGGATGGAAGGCCAAGTGAGCCGCGAAAATCAGTCGCTGAAACCGGAGCCAGAGCTCCGAAAACTCTATGAATCAGCCGGCATCACGCCCGACCACAAAGTGGTGACCTACTGCCATAGCGGCATGCAGGCTTCGCAGGCGTATTTCACGCTGAAGTATCTTGGCTACGACGTCAGCATGTACGATGGCTCCATCTCGGAGTGGGAAGCCAAGGGCGGTCCGCTGGAGAAGTAAACGCGCAGCACTGCGCGCTCTGTCGAGACACTAGTCGCCGGTTACATTCGCAAGTACTGGGCGGGAGCGGCTGAGCAAGCGCGTGGCAAACACGTGGTCCGCGGCGATTGCCATCAGAAACATGCCGCCGTGCTCGCCGAACCATAGCGGGCCTACCATCATCGTTCCGCCCCAACATCCGCATGTGACCTGCATGCCGCGCATTGCCGAGGCCACGCCGAGACCCAGAAACGCCATCAAAATGGCGCCAGTGGAAAGCACAACCCACCGTATCGGAAAAAGCAGCAGAATCGCGATCGCTACTTCGGCCCAAGGGATCGCCACCGAGAGCGGCCGCAGCAACGCCGAAGTCTCCGTGATACCCACTTTGAACTCGACGATGGATGTGCCAAGTACGTACCAGGGATTGGTCAGTTTGACTACGCCACTATATAGAAACGTGACGCTCAGGCCAATTCGCGACCACAATACGATTCGTCTAATGGTGCGTTCGTCAATCCTGCCTGCGATCCAGGCCGCGGAGGTATACAGCAATCCGCACGCGACCAGCGCCACGACACCCCATGCAATCCAGATTTCTAATATGCTTCGCCACATAAACATTGACCCGCCCCAATTTGGGCCTATTGGTCGTTTATGGATGCGCGTGCAATTTCCGGACCGAGATCCGGCTTAGAAGAATCTTAGAGTTGAGGCAACCTGGGCACTGACATGCGTGATATCGCTCAGTGGCCCGGCGTTCACTTCGCCCGTGCGCGCGTATAATCCTGGTCCCGTTCGCCCTCGACGCAGAAGCTTTCCAGTACGTCGCTGTTGGGGATTAGCAGCACGGTGAAATTCACGGTAACCGGCTTGGTTAGGATAAGCGGATCGTTTAGCGTCGCCTGGATATCCATATGGCCGAAATCGCGGCGGTGGAAGCGCTCCTGAACGTGCAACGCTTCGCTGTGAGGATGTCCTCGGACATCGAGCCAGGTTTTATCGTTGAATCCCGCGGTATCGACAACGAGCGTGTCGCCTTCCCACCTGCCCGTCGAGTAGCCCATCCAGGAGGGGAAAGGATCGGCAGGCAATTTGCGCCCATCGGTGTGGATCTGACGAAAAGCGCCGTCGATTTCAAAATACATGACGATCGCTTCGGGCATCTGAAAGATTTTGAAAGGACGAGCATTGAAATAGCGATTCGGGAGGCCGTATGGCAAGCATCGGGCAGGCGGCGATTCCGCAATGATATTTTTCAGATTCTGCTGAGTTTGCGCGGCTGCCTCCGCCCGAAGCGGTTCTTCTCCCGGTTTGTAATCGATGAAAAGATTGAAGAAATACTTGTTTTGATCGCGAAGATCGTCTCCCAGAACCTCGCCAACACCGGCGGGACCGTAGAGCCGCTCCATCTCGCCGGGTTTGGGCGGTTCGATCTGCCAAACGCCGGAAAGGTCGGGCTTGCCGTTGGAGGCGCGCGGTGTCTTTGCGCTGAGGTCTGGCGTGCCGTCCGGCTTCAGCGGAGTACCGGGCGCGGGATAGTTGAGCCACTGGGCCTGGAGGGACGCGGCAGCGCCCGCCAGGAACGCTCCCAGGGCGATGATTCGAATGTGCATGTGTGTCGCGGTACTGGCCTATCTTAGCGCTAAGGCGTCCTAGTAGTTGATCGGTATCATGATGTGGGCGTGCGGCGTGCCCGCCAACATCAGCCAGGGACGTCCGTCGCCCGCGATGGCCTCGTCGCGCTGGCTATGCGCGGAAACGCCGATCGATTCCGGAGTGGCGCCGGGAACAGACAACACCCAGAGCAATTGAATTCGATCCTTCTTGCCGTACAGCCGGTAAGACATCGTACCGAACGGCGCCGGCGGGATGGTACCAGCTTTTTCGGCTTCAGCGACCGCAGCGTCGATTTCTTTGTCGGACTTCCCCTGCGCGTGCAGCTTAGCCGTGAAGTCGCGGCGCGGAGCAGTAACGGTGCTGTAGCAGCGCGTGAAACCATCCTCGGCGCGAGGCATGCATTCGACATAGTTCGTACCTTTGCGGAGCACGATTCGTTCGCCAGTCTTGGGGTCGTATTTATAAACGGTCGCGGCGGCGCGCAAATCCTGGGGCAGCGGCAGAGTGGCTTGCGAGATTTCATCCTGCGCGACATCGGTGATCAACGACTGCTTAGCCGGCGGATTGATCGGAATCATGATATGGGCGCCCGGCTTTCCCGGCAGCATCATCCAGGGCAATCCGTGGCCGGCGAGGGCCGGATCGCGCTGGCTCGCGGTGGAAACGCCCACTGACTCCGGCGTGCGATTGGGCAGCGACATGACCCAGAGGTTCTGGATGCGGTCGGGGTTGGGGTAACCGCGGTAAGCCATCATCGCCTTGGCAGGTTGGGGAAGCGTACCCGCCTTTACGGCAGCCGCCACGGCTTCCTGGATTTCCGCATCGGTCTTTTTCTGCGCGTGTAGTTTGGCTTCCAGATCGCGGCGCGGGCCGTACGCCTTGTTATAGCAACGCGTGAAACCGTCGGCCATACGAGGCTGACACTCGATGAAATTGGTGCCCTCCCGGAGAACCTTGCGCTCGCCGGTAGCGGGGTCGTAGGTTACCACCGTCGCGCCGGCGCGCAGGTCCTGGGGCAGGATCTGCACCGCTTCGGCGATCTGCCGATCGACGCTTTTCGGCTCCTCTGCACCCGCGACAATCGCGAAGGAAAGCGCAATTGTGGAAACGGCCGTCATTAATCTCATGTCGTGAACCTCCTAACTGCACTGTATGTTGGGCTGCCGCACCTTTTTGCAGCCGATTCGTTCCGGGAACCTGCGGAATCTTCACGTAAGCTCCGAGTGTTTGGGAGTTTACCACAATCCGAATGGCCAAAATCACGTAGCAGTGTTCACGTAGCAGTGTTCGCGCCCACGCGCGCCTGGCGGTTAGCGCTCTTGCTCCTTTCTAGCGAACACATGATACGTGACTGCATCCCAGGCGTTATGAATGCCGATGAAGAGCAACAGCAGCGCCGCGGCCCCGATGCCGAACAAAGACTCCCGCAGAAATCTTTGCGCCACGGATGCGGATACGGTCAATGCGATATAGGCGGCGAACGGCAGAACAGCGTGAAAGAGCCAATCTTCGAATTCAGGGCGGTACGCGGTTTGCAGCCGCATGCGCCGGATAACGACGATAACGTACGTTATGCCGCTGATGCCAACCAGCGCCAAAAGGACATCAAGGGAAAGATTTCCGTCCCAGGGAGCGCTTAGGAGTCCCGAGATGCCGAGAACGGCTCCGAAATGAACGATGTTGGGCGTGGCAAAAGCCTGACCGGCGTCGGCATCCGGCCTCCGGTCAGCGATGAGGCTCAGCACGACAAATTGCAAGCCGATCAGCGCGCCCGCGGACGAGCCGACGATGACGTAAAAGTTCTGCCAAGCCGCGACAGGAGTCATTTACGGTTATTATTTCCCAAAGCGCTCATACGCGGTACGCCGGCTTCGGTCCGGTTTACCTCGTACGCTGACTGGGCGACGCGGCTATTTCTTATATTGGGCGTCGCTGACGTGTTCCATCCAATCGACGACCTTACCATCGAGCTTTTCCTGAATGGCGATATGGGTCATAGCCGTGGTTGGAGTAGCGCCGTGCCAGTGCTTCTCTCGAGGAGGAAACCAGACGACATCGCCCGGCCGGATTTCCTCGACCGGGCCGCCCCAATGCTGCGCCCAACCACAGCCGGCAGTCACGATCAAGGTCTGGCCGAGGGGGTGGGTGTGCCAGGCGGTACGGGCGCCTGGCTCGAAGGTAACGCCGGCGGCTTGAACCAGCGCCGGATCCGGTGCTTGAAACAGCGGATCGATGCGAACCGTTCCCGTGAACCATTCTGATTGTCCTTGGAGTGAGGATTGCGAACCGACGCGTTTGATTTCCATTTTGCGAGTCCCTTCCCGGCTTGCGAGCCTGGATCAATATTCCTGTTTAGTGGGTCTATACAGAATTTCGTTGACGTCCACATCTTCCGGTTGGGTTAAGGCGAAGACGACCATGTTCGCGAAGGAGCCGGCCGGAACGGCAATCGAGTACACCTTGCGGATTCTCTCGGCGACGTCCGGATCGGTAATGGTGTTAGGGAGTTCGGTTGCGACTGCACCGGGCGAGATGATGGTGGTGCGAATATTGTACGGCTTTACCTCCTGCCGCAGTCCTTCGGAGATCACTCGGACCGCGTGTTTGGTTGCGGAGTAAACCGTCCCGCCAGGCGCCACTTTGTGGCCTGCTACCGACGAAACGTTGATGATGTGACCGCTCTTTTGCGCTTTCATATAGGGCAAAGCGGCCGCGATGCCGTAGAGCACGCCCTTTATGTTTACGTCGATCATGCGATCCCATTCATCAATCTTCAACCGCTCCAGAAGCGACTGCGGCATCAGACCGGCATTATTGATAATTACGTCAACGCGCCCGTAAGATTGTGCGGCGTGATCGACAAGACGCTTCACCTGTGCGTACACGGTGACGTCAGTTTGCACGGCCGCGGCATCGGCCAGCGAAAGCTCTTTGGCGAGAGCCTGAAGGCGTTCGATGCGCCTGGCTCCCAGGACAAGTTGAGCGCCGTCGTGCGCAAGTTGGCGCGCCGCAGCCTCTCCCAATCCGCTGCTTGCTCCGGTTATAACGACCACCTTGCCTTGAATGGTTTGGGACATGACATTCCTCTTTCCGCGGTTCGCGTAACGGTTCACGCGCAATCCGAAGGTTAGAGTGTCACGGGCTGGAAGGCGTAACGCAATTGTCGGAGTTTCGGCTTCGGAGTTTCGGGTGACAAAACCGACTCAGGCTGCCGCAGCCGTAAACGCACGGACAGCGTCTGAAGACACGATTCGCGGCCGCTTGCCGGACGGCGCCTTTAGCGAACTACTCAGTAAGTGGCCTTGTCGTAGCCTCTTTGCATCTGCGGGGCCATGCGGAAGCGGACATATTCGATGTGGCGAGCCTCGTTTTGACGCATCATGCGGTCGGCGGCGCGCTCAACTTGCTCTTTCGTAAAAACGAACCCATGGTCGGCCGGCTCCCAAGGACGGCCTTTGTCTTTAAAGAGTTCGAGGATTGCGGCGGCGTCTTCCAGGTCGCGGCACTCGCGGAAGCGGCGTTCTTCCTGGATCTCGCGCAGCTTGTCCACGGTGTTTTGGAACTGGCGCGACAGGCGCGTGCCTTGGACGTTGATGCTGGCGATGAGGCAGTGGGCATCGAGGATGTCAAAGTCGATTCGGGCTTGCTCGTCGGGCCGGTTTTCGGCGCGGGCGAGCAGGTTGGCTTCGAGCAGCGGGATGCGGTTGAGGCGCCAGGAGGTGTCGACCAGTTCCTGGACGAGCTGGGTTTCGGTGGCGGTGGCGGGCTGGTATTCGTCAAAGAACTGGCGGCGATGGGCTTCGTACTGGGCCGGGTCTTCGGAGGGGAGCACGACGGTGGCGGCGGTGAGGCCGTGCTTGATGGAGTTGAGCGAGGAGCGCTGCTTACCGGGTTCGGTGCGCGGGCCGGTGGAATGCTGAGCATTGGCGCGATTGGCAGCGATGCGGCGGGCGCGGGCCGGGTCGATTTGAGAGCGCACGATGCAGCGCTCGGTGAGATTCAAGGGAAGTGCTGACATATTAGGTTACCTCCGCTTTGGACATAGCATGAGGAG
>Ga0209062_1000490_pt1 | contig 116593 bp, 86 predicted proteins | sample Coa_R2_2_FD_187158 | JGI IMG/M metagenome (GOLD analysis project Ga0209062, IMG submission 187158) | Surface soil microbial communities from Centralia Pennsylvania, which are recovering from an underground coalmine fire - Coalmine... | ecosystem: Environmental > Terrestrial > Soil >... | reverse complement strand
GCCGCCAGCGAAAAAAAGTCGATATAAGAATGGCGGCCATGTCTCGACACACAAACTACTTGAGGAGCGAGAACACTGACACCTTGGAAGCCCTGCCCCATTGGTGGTAGAAGGAAATCCTCTGAATTGGGGCACACTGAAACAGCGCGGGTGCTCGATCCGCAAACTCGGCCTTCTCCTCGTTGATCTGCACACCAAAAGGAAATCCGCGTCGATACTCGATTCCGTTGATGCTTCGGGGCTTGGGCTTCTGGTAATTGACGAGTTCCAAGCCGAGCGTGCGCAGCGGTTCCGACCAACTTTCCCCATGCGCAGCAAGCAGAGCCTTTTCGCGTTCCTGGAGATCAGACTTGACCGCCCCCCGAGCCAACTCAATCTGCACGCGAATGAACTCCGCTCGCTCCTCCTCGCCGTGCTCCTGTAGCCAGTCGGCGAAGACCAGGCGCGGCGTATCGTCGTCGGGGTTATCGCAGACTGCAAGGAGGAGCGATTCGCGTTCGTTCATGGTTATGTTCCGCTCACGGTTGATGACGAAGACGGTCGCCGAATTTCTTGCGGAGTCGTTCGATATGCGCTTCCGACAACGCGGTGAAGGAGAAGCGAATATCCGGCACCGAGTCGAGGTACGGGCACTCCAACAGATCGTCGGCGGCCTGCTTCGAAAAGACGCGGATTCGGATCGTGTGCAAGTGTTGGAGTTGCGAAATCTTGGCCAGTTTATCTCCTCTCTTGATGTTCCAGATCATCAGCCTGCGTACAGGAGTCGCGTGGAACAGGACGTTCGCATGCTTCGCAAGCAATGCGGCTGTCTGGACCCGGAGCAAGCCGGCGAACCCGCGGTCGAATGTCTCCCCGCCGAGCCAGTCCGGGGCTTCGACCCAGTGGATGTTTTCCGGATTCGGCACGGGCAACTCCTTCAACCACCGCTTGCCGAAGTGAGTCTGAAGTTGGCGGGCGCGGGTGACCAGCGCCTCCCGTCGTTCGTCGTCCGCCGCGAGCCGAGCCATTTCGCACTGAACGCGAATAAACTCCGCCCGCTCTTCCTCGCCATGCTCCTGAAGCCAGTCAGCGAACACCAGACGCGGAGTATCGTCGTCGGGGTTCTCGCATACGGCGCGTAAAAATGCTTCGCGTTCGTTCATTTCCAGCTCGCGGTGCTGTGTAGCCCCAGAATTTGATTGCTCTCAGCATACCCGCCCACGGACAATCACTTCCAGATTGTGCTTCCCCACACGAGAAGGCGAACGACATGCCCAACGAACACCCGGATGATCCTGAACGCGGCGATCGCGCCCCCGACGAGCGCCGCGACGATGATCGCCCACGTCGACGCGAACGCAACGAGGACGACCGCGATCGCGATGATTGGCCCGCACGGCGCGACCGCGATCGTGATCGCGACGATTTCGACCGCGACTCGCGCCGTCGAACCCGGGATGGCGATGACGGGCGAGACCAAACCAAACAAGTCAGTATCCTGGGAATTTTCTCGCTCATCCAGGGTATCGGAGCACTGTTGGGCAGTTGTATCCCCTGCATCGGAGCATTGGCCCTCATTGGCGGCGGTGTGGGGTTACTTCTGGGCGTGATTGGGCTCGTGGTCGCCAAAAAATCCGGCCGCACCGGCGTGGGGTTCCCCATTGCCGGTATCAGCGTTAATGTGCTTGCCATGCTCATTGGCGGTGTTTGGGTGCTGTTCATAGTCGGACTCAAGAAAGGCGAGGGAGACGCAGCTCCGGCCGATGACGGTTCCACAATCACGATCACCGCGGTGGCGCTGGATGAGGAGTATGACTCGAACGAAATCGCCGCAGACAAGAAGTACAAGGGGAAGACCCTCGAAGTGACCGGGAAGGTTCAGCGAATCACGCGCGACGACAAGCCCGACAAAGTCACGGTCGAACTGACCGGCACCCCCGATTCGACTGTCGATTGTCACTTCGACCGCGACCAGCAGGGGAATCTGGGAGACGTCGCCGTTGGTCAACAGGTCACGATTCGGGGCAAATGTCGAGGAAAGGTTCGCTCGTTCGTGACGCTGGAGACGTGCTCGATCGCAAAGGAACCGGAGAAGAAGCCGGAACCCAAGGCCGGCCCTCCTCTCCCGGTCACCGCGGAGACACTTGAGAGCGATTATGACCGCAACGTCGTGTCCGCCGATGCGAAGTACAAAGGGAAGGTGTTGGAAGTGACGGGGAAAGTCATGCGGATCGGACGCAACCAGCCAGGCAAGGTCACCGTCGAGATGGAATCGGAGAATGGCCTCCCGATTGAATTCGACTTCAACACAAAGGAGACACAAGCCCCGCTCTCGACGATTTCCGCGGGCGACATGGTCGTCATTCGTGGAACATGCCGCGGCAAGGACGAAGGACTGGTCCAACTGGCGAATTGCTCCTTTGTAAAGAAAGTGAACACGCCCGCTGATGGCCCGGCACTGGCGGTCAAGGTGGAGACGCTCGACAACGATTATCAAGACAATGTTGTCTCCGCGGACACGAAATACAAAGGGAAGCTCCTGGAAGTGACCGGCGTAGTAGCCCGCGTGGTCCGCAACAAACCCGACAGGCTCACCGTGGAACTGGGTGATGATGACCGCGTCATGCTGGTCTGCGATTTCCTCAAGAAAGACGGTCAAACGCAACTTGCCGCCATCAAAAAGGGAGACAAGGTCGTGATTCGTGGAACCTGTCGCGGCCAGGGCTTCGGAATACCGACGTTGGAGAACTGCACGCTGGTGAAAAAGTAAGTTTGCTCGCCCGCTTCTCGTCGTGTTCGGGCGCAAGTTGGCCGTTGGAAACTTGCACCCCGAACACGACGAGTGACACAATTAGATAAAGATGGACTATCCGCACAAAAAGGCGACCGGCCATGCCCAGTGAACACCCCGATAATCGCGACCGCGATGATCGTGATCGCGACCGCGAGTACCGCCCCGCGCGTCGTGACCGTGACCGTGACGATGACGACTACGACCGCCCGCGGCGCAGTCGTCGGTCCGATGACCAATCGCAGGTCGCTGTCACAATCCTCGGTGTCCTTTCGCTGGTCAAGGGAATCATGGCGCTGATTACCAGCGTGATCCCCTGTTTCGGCATGTTCGCGATTGGCCTGGCTTCAATCTCGCTCTTGCTCGGAATCATCGGTATCGTCATTGCGAAATCGAAGAACCAGAGTATGGCGCTGCCGATCGCTGGTACGGCGGTGAGTGGACTGGCCGTTGCATTCAGTCTGCTGTGGTTCCTGGTCGTCTTCGGAAGTCTCAAGGGACTCAAGGACGGGGTCGAAAAGTCCGCCGAGAAGGAACGCGAACAGCGGGAAGCAGCGCGGGTTGAGATCCAGAACGGACCCGCCATCAGTATCACTGCCGTCGAACTGTACGATGACTACGACACGAATGAGAGGCAGGCCGACGCGAAATACAAAGGCAAAGTGCTGGAAATCACCGGTAAGGTGGTGCGTGTCACCGATCTCGGGTTTGACTTCACGGTTGAGCTAGAAGGTGATGAGACCAATCGCGGCTGTACGGTGAAGTGCGAGTTCCACAACGAGCAACGCCACGCTCTGGTCGCAATCAAAGCCAAACAGACTGTGAAGATCCGCGGACGCTGCCGGTGGAAGCTGAACCGGACTGTCTATGTCGAAGATTGCGTTCTGGTGCAATAAAAGTACACGCCCGCCCTTTCTTCCCCACCTCGTTGGCACGGCTGTGCCGGTGGTACTCGACGGCAACACCATCGGCAGCATCACGGTTGCCGATGTCATGGGGTGATTCTCAAGTGGCGTCAGGTGAGTGATCCGCCTCGCGAAGAAACCGCTGCGCGATCCGGGCGTAGTTGCTGGATCCACGCCGGAGTTCAGCAATCGAAAGATCCTTCAATCCGCGGTTCCATGTATCGTGCTCCCACAGGTGGTGGCAGTACGCCTCGGGGAACTCCGAACCGCATTCAAGGTGCATCAGCCGATAACCATCAGCACCGTAGTCCGGCCAGTGAAATGCACGTTGGCCGACTGTATGAACCAGGGCGGGGTTCTCATGGGCGATCCGGGTCATCTCGCCGTTACAGATCTCGCCCCACATTCCAGGACGGAACAGGCGGAAAGCGGAGAGGCATTGACGCAGGAATTCCGATCCGGGTTCGGCGAGAATGACGGCATTGCACAGGATCGCGTTCGATTCATAGCCAACCACCGCCGGGTACCGGAGTAAGTCAGTGAACGGACGGACGCAGATGGTATCCAGATCGAGATAGATGCCACCGTGTTCGATCAAGATGCGCAACCGGACGACATCGGCACGATGTGCGTAATGATCGAGTGGGATACCGTCATAATCCACCACTTCCGAGATGCGACAGAGTTCGACAAGCGGCTTGGTCCGCTCCCACCACTCGCCGGAAGGCTCATGAACGTACCAGAATCGCACACGATCGGGACGATTGACTTCAATGGCTGATTGGACCGCAAGGTAGTGGACCAGTGAAAACGGTCGGCCGCCGAAGTCGGGCCGCATACCAAACACGAAATGGAACTGATTGGGAATCCGCTGCACGCGTGAGCGTTTGATCGCACGCAGTCCAAGGTTGCGAATTGGCTTTCCCCAATCTGCGCGGAGGTCGCCGGGGAAAAACTCATCGGTCGTATCCAACCCCCACGCGCCGGCGTCGAAGGTTTCCACATCGAAGCCCACTGTCTGCAAATCGCGGGTCAGCTCGGCTGCACTCCACATGTTCTGATGGAAATTCAGCGGGTTGTTCCGGATTCGGTCCGCGGGTGGGAACAATGTCGAGCGCATCGAGCGAAAGGAGAGTTCGCCTCTTACCCACTGGCGAATGACCTCGCCCGCGTCCGTCAGGACGATCTCGACCCAACCGCCGGGTCGTAACTTGCGATGGAGCTGATGCAAATAGAGCCGGTACGCCGTGATGGGTATATGCTCGAGTGTGTGATGCAAACGGAATGCTTCGACGGATTCATCCTCGGGTATCAGCGCATCGAGATCGACAATGTCGCGTTGCCAGTCAGCCGGGGCGTTCAGATTAACGGTCGTCCACCCGGGCGAGCTCCCAACGCCACCGAGGTCAAATCTTCGTGGGGTCATGCGGACAGCTCCGTGACCAAAAAAAGTGAAGTGGATATGTGAGACACGGAATTCGTCCGCTACAAGGAAGGCTACAGCATCACGGCCTTGCCGAACCGTTTCTTTAGCATGCGTGTGGTGGCCGGGCTCAACGGGACAGAGGTGCCCTGATCCCTATCGTAGAAATCGTTGTTGGTCAGCAGCAGTTGTTCGAGTTTGGCCAGATGCTTCGACTCGGCCAGCGCCCGGCAGCCGGCATCCGACAGATGATTACTACCCAGGTCGAGTATCCGTAACTTCCGCACCCAACTCTGACCCACAAGTTCAAGCACGTGATCGTCGCTCAGACCAACGCTCCGCAACCTCAGCTCGCGCAGAGCTGGCAATTTTTCCCCCAACTTCTTCAACACTGTGCGACAAGCTGTTTCCTCCTTTGAGGAAACATGCTCGCCTAATATCCAGTTGTTGCTGAGGTCCAGGGAAGCGAGCTTCGTGAGATGACGCGAACCGGCGATGGCACGCAGTCCATCGGCGTCGAGATGGCCGTTGTCGTCAAACCCACGGGCCGTCAGCGCCGTAAGGTTGGCGAGGTACTTCGAGCGCAACAGCACGGGCGAATCCGACCCGTCGGAGGACAGCACCGACCCCGAAAGATTGAGCGAGCGGAGCCGGAGCAGGTGTTTGCACTTCGCAAGTTCGGCAAAGTCCGCGCAATCCTGTTGCCGCAATTCGCGGATTGGAGAGAGCGCGAACACGTCTTCGCCATGTTCGATGAAAGCAGTTGCATCCATCGCGATGGTCTCGACAAACCCACGCCGGAACACGACCGGCGGCGCATAGTGATGAGCATAGATGCCGCTGTAGTAGCTGGCATAGAACGGCTTCAGCGGCTCGCTCCACACCTCTTTGTGGGCGTCGAGTAACTCTTTCTCACGGACCTGGCGTTTTTGCTTCTTCTTCCCCTCGGGCAGTTGAGCAATCTCGATCTGAAGCCGGATGAACTCGGCACGCTCAGGTTCGTCGTGTTCATCGAGCCAGTCCGCGAACACCAGACGCGGAGTATCCTCATCGGGATTCTCGCAGATGGCGCGATGCAAGGCTTCCCGTTCGCTCATGGCGTTTTCTCCGCCAGCCGTCGATGCTGCGGCGCGATGGCAATGACCGGCAGGCCGAGCAGTCGTTTCAGCGGGATGAACTCGCCCACGTCGTTGCCTTCAATCTGGTGGCCGATCCACTGAAGCAGATAGCCCACCACAATCGCCCCCACGCCCCAGTACCACTCCACCAGAAACAAAAGCGGCACCCCCGCGAATGCCAGCGGAATGCCGAGCAGATGAATCCAGTAATTCGCTGGCGTCTGGTGTCGGTCCAGCCAATTGCGGCGTGCGCGGCCCGCGAATGCCAGTAACTTTCGTGCAATCGGGAATCGGTAACTCATGCGAATCCGTTTCAACAGGTCCCAGTTTCAGATTTCTGAGCAAGGAGTTTCACCACAAAGACACAATGATCACACGGGGAGAATGTGAGCATCCCCACACGACCCCACCACAAAGAAGACAAGAGTGAGCTCCGATTGCCGCCGTCGCATCTGCCGTCATCATTCCATCGGATGTTCCGTGTTTTCGAGGAACGCTGCTGTCGGTACAAGTTTGTCCTTCTTGACTCGGCGTCCCAGAACTTCGCGATAAAAATCCAGCGTTACTGCCCGCGACATTTTGGGAAACTCGCGGAACAAGTCCGTCGCCGGACCTTCCAGCTGAAACAACCCCTCTGCGTTCTCCTTGCGAGCGTTCGCCAATCGCTCGGTGTGCGCGGGGTGAGAGTCAAAGAAACCTGTTGTCGTTTTCTCTTCCTGTTTTTCGATCTTTCGGAATTCCTTTTTGGAAATGCCTTCCGAGATGCCGAGGATCAGCGAACTCAGATCGTCCGGCAGTTTGCCCGTCAGGAACCACGATCTGCCCGCCATCAAATGGGCGCCGTTTGTCGCAAGACCCAACAGCAGCAAGCGGCGTTGCGTTTTACCGAATGTTTTCGACCCCGCCAGCCTCGCTTCGTAGCGATCTGCATCGTACTCCATCTGTCGCAACATGAACGAGCTGAGCGCGTGCGTAATCACCATGAACACCCGCAAGATGCAGCGAGTCAACCAGATGCAAAACATCGCCAGCAGCAGTATCAGGGCAAAGCGGTTCTCGGCTTCGCATCCGCGTGCCAGCGATTCATCCCAGTCGTCGCGCTCATAAACGACCCGCGCAAACCAGAGGTTCACGGAACGAACGATGTAACTCAACCGCATGGCGGTCCCCTGCGCGAAGTGCCCGAGTTCGTGGGCAATCACGCCAGCCAGTTGCTGAATGCTCAACCCCGCGACGAGCGGAAGCCCGATAGTCAGAACCAATTCCTTTCCAAAGATACTGCCAAAGCCCGCCGATGCGTTCGGTTGACAATCGACATTGATGCGTGTCGGTTCGGGCGCTCCGACCGCTTTTGCGATGCGGGTCACCAGTGCGAAAAGAAGCGGTTCCTGCCCGAATTCCAGCGTCCGCAGTTTTTGCGATCGCGAACGCGATGCAAACAGTGGTTTGACCATGAAAAACAGCAGCACGACGCCGGCAATCAGCGGAGCGACGTAAAGGAAGATCAGGGCCAAAATGCTATGTGAGTGGGTGATAGAGTCCAAATTGACCGTGGCATGATAGAAGATGAGATAGCCGATCTCCACAATCATCCCAAGATAAATGAGCGGCATCAGCACCATCAGTCCCGCCAGAATCATCATTCCAATGTGAAAAGTGAGCGTTCTCTTGACGGGCTGAATCTCTCCATGAAACGCTTGGAGAATTTCCCGCATGAGGACGTCCGGCGATTCACCAACCGAGAGTCGGTGCACCTTGGGGGCTTCATCTTCTTTGGAAAACTCTTCCGGGGTGGAGGCGTGATCGCTCGTGGCTGATTCTTCCGGGATCGGTTTGTTCGTTTCGACGGGGATGATCTGTTCCGCGGGTGCGTCGCCAGAGATCAGAATGATGTTTTGACAGCGGGGGCACCTCCCGCGTTTGCCGATGTACTCCGTCTTCACGCGGAAGATCGTATCACAGGAACCGCAAGTTACCGATAAGCTCATTTTCAGTCTCTAATCGCGAAAAATCGCGAAGCTGTAGGGCTTTCGCCTACGACTTTTTGGAATCAGCTTACGACCGAGTCGATTTCTCCGCAAGATTTGCCCGCTTGGCAAACAGGTTCGAAACCGGCAGATTGTCTCTAAAGTAGTAGCAGGTCTCCGTGTTCTGTTCTTCGCACCACGGCACACGGAGCGTGCCGATGACTTTGGGGAATATCGCATGATCGCACCTTCCATCCTCTCGGCCGATTTTGCCCGGCTTGGTGATCAGGTCCGCGAAGTCGCGGCGGCGGGAGCCAATCGCATTCACGTGGATGTCATGGACGGGCATTTTGTGCCGAACCTCAGTATGGGGGCGGTCGTCGTGAAGGGGTTGCGGCCGGTCACCAAGCTGCCGCTTGAGGTTCACCTCATGGTGGAGGATCCCGGCCGGTTCCTCGATGGCTTTGCTCGCGCTGGTTCCGACTCGTTCATCGTTCACCTCGAAGTGTTGCAGGATCCACGAACGATGATCGAGCAGATCCGGGGACTGGGCAAGAGAGTTGGGTTGGCGTTCAATCCCGATATGCCGGTGGAACGAGTGGAACCGTATCTGCGCGACATCGATCTCGCATTGTGCATGACGGTGTTCCCCGGTTTCGGCGGGCAAGCGTACATTCCCGAGAGCACCGAACGCGTGAAGAAACTCCGTGCGCTGGTGAACAAGCATAATCCTTCATGCGAAATTGAGGTCGACGGCGGGATCGATCACAAGACCATCGGCGAAGCCGCTACCGCGGGGGCCAGCGTGTTCGTCGCCGGGACGGCGGTGTTCGGCGCCAAGAGTGGCCCGGCCGCCGCCGTCAAGGAATTGGAAAGCCTGGCTCGAGGGAAGTGAACAGTATGGCGAACGGCGCGGCGTAAGCCCGCTGAGGGTTTCTCGGCGGGCTTACGCCGCGCCGTTCGCCAAGGATCAAAGAGTGTTGACCCCGTCTGCTCTGTCCGTTCCAATTCATTCGCTCTGCTCCATCACTCCAATTCGAGAGGATTCCCATGCGCCGTGCGCTTGCCGCTTTTCTGCTATTCACCGCAATTGGCCATCTCTCTGCTGCGCCGCCGGAACGCACGCACGACATCGTTCCTACCGACTACGCCAGCGTGAACCTCATTAGCGAAGTGGCACTATCGCCGGATGGCAAGCAGGTTGCCTTCTGCCTCGGAACCTGGGACAAGAAAGCCGACAATCGCCGGACGGAATTGTGGGTGATCGATACCGACGGCAAGAGTAAACCCAAACAACTCACCAGTGACCGCGCCAACGACAGCCACCCGAAATGGAGCGCGGATGGCAGCGCGATTTATGTTCTCGCAACTCGCGGCGACAAAAAAGCCAAACCGCAAGTGTGGAAAGTCCCTCTGGAAGGCAAGCCGCAAGCGATCACGAACGTCGCCGGCGGTGTGACCGGCTTCGACTACGCCCCGAAAGCCGACACGGTCTTCTTCACTGCCGACGCGAAGGCGACCGACAAGGACGACTTCTCCGCACTTCGCCAGAAGTTCAACAAGGTCGATTACGCTTCCGGCAAGCGGACCGTGAGCGAACTCTTTGCCGTCACGGACGGGGGGAAGGACACGAAAAAGATCATCGCGGAGAAACGATACATTCGCGAGTTCGCAGTCTCACGCGATGGCAAGCGAATTGTCATGGTCAGTGCCATCGACGATACCGTTGTCAAATCCGAAGGTGAATCGCGCGTGGATGTGTGGGAAGACGGCAAGGTTGTCACGCCGCCCACGGAGGTTTATCGCGCCAAGGCTGCCAGTCCGTACGCATGGCTCGAAAGTCTGGCGTGGAATCCGGACGGAACCAAGTTCGCCTTCTGCGCCATCTTCGATGCCTACCCGGCTGAAGTGATTATTGGCGAATGGAAGGATGGCGCGTGGACAACCGGCCGGATGAACCGAACCACGTTCATCACACCAGAACGGAAGCAATCTCCGCATCAGGTTCGCGGTTACGGCAGTCCTCTACTCTGGACCGGTACCGATTCGTTTCTCTACCTCCTCGATAAGCACGGGAGCGTTTACGACCGCGTTTATGTTGTGGGAGACGGAGCGACTCACGTTCCACCAGAACCCGAGACGCAATCGGTGGTGTACGCTGTGGATATGCGCCCCGATGTGGCGTGGGTGAAAGTAGTTGGCGGACCGAACGGCTTCCCCGTCCTCCAAACGTTTGACCTCGGTGGGAAAGGAAAAGACCTGTACGATCCCAACCCGCACACGGCGAACTGGAAACTGCCTTCCATCCGGCACATCACCTGGAAGGCACCCGATGACGTAATCGTCGGCGGGCCGCTGGAACTCCCTTACGGCTGGAAGAAAGGCGACAAGCCGCTGCCGCTGGTCGTCGCGATCCACGGCGGGCCAACCACCGCCAGCTACGGTGATCAGCGCTTCGACCCACACAACGGCCGGCTCTACTTCGCCGCCGCGGGCTACGCTGTCCTGTGCCCCAACTATCGCGGCTCGACCGGCTACGGTGACAAGTTCGTGACCGACCTCATCGGTCACGAAAACGACATCGAGGTGAAGGACATCCTGGCGGGGATTCAGCATCTCATCAAGGAAGGGATTGCCGACCCGGATCGGATTGCCGTGATGGGCTGGTCGAACGGCGGTTACCTCACGAATTGCCTCATCACGCTCAAAGACCCGCCGGTGAAGATCAGGGCTGCCAGTAGCGGCGCGGGGATTGTCGATACCGTCGCGGAGTGGGGCTTCAACGATGAACCGGCTTACGCCATCGTCTTCAAGAAGGGTCTGCCGTGGGAGAAGCCGGAGAACTACAAGAAAACCTCCCCGACTTACGGCCTCGGTAACGTCACGACGCCCACGCTAATTCATGTGGGTGGAAACGATGATCGCTGCCCACCAGGTCACAGCCGCATGCTCTATCGTGCGCTCAATGAGTACGTGAAAGTGCCGACGCAACTGAACGTCTACCCCGGCCAACCGCACGGACTCGGCACGCTCTCCTTCCGCACAGCGAAAATGGAATGGGACCTCGCCTGGTTCGAGAAGTACATGAAGAAGTGAACGGCGAACCCCGACCGCAAGGTCGGTGGGTCACGGCGAGGTCATTCGTCACCCTCGACCTCGCGGTCGGGGTTCGCCTGTCGGCGGAGTGCCAGTACCAGCACCACTGCACCCACAACCATGCTGAGCAATGAGCCGACGAGGATGCCGATTTTCGCGTCCGCCAGAAGTTGTTCCTCGCTACCGAAAGCCAAGTCCGCGACGAAGAGCGACATCGTGAAGCCGATACCGGCCAGGCAACCCCCGCCGAGCAAGACGAACCCGTTCACCCCGCGCGGTAAGCGGGCAATGCCGACCTTGACCGCGATGTAACTGAAGAGCAAAATCCCCGCGGGCTTTCCCAGAAACAAACCCAGCGCCACCGCGACCGCAACCGGCTCCGTGATCGCCTGCAATTCGACGTGAACCCCCGCATTCGCCAGCGCAAATATCGGCATGATCGCGAACCCCACCCACGGGTGCAACCACGATTCCAGTCTTTCGAGGGGGGAGACACTTTCGCGCGCGGCGAACGCCATGAGTTGTAGTTCCGCGGGGTCCGCTTCCTCAGAGTCTTCATCCAACCGCGCTATCAGATCCGTCAGCGACAACCGCAATGCCTCGCGCCCCACCCACTCATGCGCCGGCGTCAAAAGCCCGAGTAGCACACCTGCGATCGTTGGGTGAACGCCGGACTTATAGACCGTCAACCAGATAAACACCCCCACAACCACGTACACCTGCGTCGAACGGACGCCAAGATCGGCGAGAATCCGCACGAGCGCGAAGCCGAAGGCGGCAAATAGCAACATCAAGCCATTGAGTCCGGAACTGTAGAATGCGGCAATCACGACGACCGCGCCGAGGTCGTCGGCGATGGCCAACGACAGGAGCATGATCTTGAGCCCGAATGGCACGCGCTTGCCGAGGAGCGCCATCACGCCAACGACAAACGCGATGTCCGTCGCCATCGGTACGCCCCAGCCGCGGAACTGCAGCTCACCGAAGTGCTGGGCTTGAAGAATGGCATAAATTGTCGCCGGCATGAGCATTCCGCCCAGAGCCGCCGCCACCGGCAACGCAGCTGTTCGCGGATCGCGCAGTTCGCCCGCGATCAGTTCGCGCTTGATTTCCAGCCCGACGACGAAGAAGAAAATCGTCATCAACACATCGTTGACGACGAAATGACCGAGTTCGCCACCAAGCTTGAGTGGACCCACTTCGATATGAACAGGCGTATGCCAGAATTTGTGGAACGCGTCCGCAGCGGCGGAGTTTGCGAGCACCAGTGCGAGGATCGTGCAGAGGAGCAACACGATTCCGCTGGCGGATTCGATCTGAAGAAACCGCACCAGCGGCCGCGTGAGTCGCCGGATCGGCGGTACCGGCAGGTGTGGGTTGCTCAGGGCCGGATGAGCCATGGACATCCGAGGTCGGAGAACAGAAGCCAGAAACAGAATACAGAATCAGTGTCCTGACTTCTCGCTGATCTCTGGCTTCTCGTCTCTGATCTCTGACATCTGTTCTTTGCGATCTGCCGGCGACCACCACTCTTTCATGCGCTGCACGGCAACGAAAAACACAGGCGTGAGGAACAGTCCGAACGCCGTCACCCCGAGCATACCGGCGAAGACAGCCGTGCCGAGCGTTCGCCGCATTTCCGCGCCAGCGCCCTCCGCCACCACCAGCGGCACCACGCCGATAATGAATGCGACCGAGGTCATGATGATCGGCCGTAACCGCAGTCGGCACGCCTCGACCGCAGCCTCCCAGCGAGTGGCACCTGTATCCACTTGCTGTTTGGCGTATTCGACGATGAGGATGGCGTTCTTGGAGGCCAGCCCCACCAGCACCACGAACCCCACCTGCGTGAAGATGTTCACGTCGAGCCCGGCGTAGAGCACACCCGCTGCCGCACTCAGAAGGCACATCGGCACGACGAGGATGACAGCCAGCGGCAACGCCCAGCTTTCGTACAGTGCCGCCAACACGAGGAAGACCAGCACCACACTGAGCACGAACGCCCGGATGGCCGTGTTTTCAGTCTGGAGTTGCAACAGCGCCAGTTCAGTCCATTCGGCCTTCATGGTGGTGGGCATCCGTTCGTTCGCTGTCTTCTCCATTGCGCTAATGGCCTGACCCGAACTAACGCCCTGCGCGGGCGTCGCGGTGATCGCCGCCGCCGGGTAGAGATTGTACCGCTGCACCATCACTGGCCCCGTACTCTCGCGCACCGAGAGGAAGCTCGCCACCGGTACCATTTCGCCAGCGGCGTTCTTGACTCGCAGTTTCTTCAAATCGGGAGCTTGCCGGCGGAATCGCTCCTCGGCCTGCACGTTCACCTGCCACGTGCGGCCGTACAGGTTGAAGTCGTTGATGTAGAGCGAACCAAAATAGACTTGCAGCACGTTGACGATTTCGCCCACGGGAACGCCCATCTTCTGTGCCGCGTCGCGGTCGATGTGTAGCCGCAACCACGGCGTATCAGCCCGGTAGCCGGTGAATGCATCGCGTAGTTCGACCTTCCCAGCCGCTGGGTCGGCAGCGATTTCCAGCGCCCGCTCATTCGTGGCATCGACGATGGAACGCCCCACTTTTTCCAGTTCCACGGCTCCGTTGTCGCCTCGGTCTTCCACGATCAGCTTGAATCCGCCAGTCGTGCCCAGTCCGTCCACGGCAGGCGCGCCAAACACCGTGATCTTTGAGCCCGGCGCCATGTCGGAGAGTTCGCGTTGAAGCCGTGCCATAATCGCTTCGCCGGAAAGTTCGGGCGCAAGCCGGTTCGGGAATTCATCGAGCATGACATACAACGTGCCGAAGTTCGGTGCGTTAGCCCCGATCATCACGGACTTGCCGGATACGCTCACGGTGTGCTTGACGCCCGGCGTTGCGAGTGCGACGGCCTCAAGTTTCCGCATCTCCGTTTCGGTTCGTTCAAGCGAAGCGGCATCCGGCAGAACCACGTTCACCAGCAAGTAGCCTTTGTCCTGCGTGGGGATGAAGCCGGCGGGGGCAGTGCTGAGGGTGTGATACGTGAGATAAAGCAGGCCGCCGTAGCCGATGAGCACCAGAAGCGAACCGCGAAGCGTGAGCGAGACGGCTTTCACATACGCGACCGTCGCCGCATCGAAGGCGCGGTTAAATGCAACGAACGAAAAGACAAGGATGCGATTCAGCGATTTACTGATCGCCCAGCTCAAGAGGGCGCCCGCGCCGGCGGCGACCACGGGAATCACCCAGTCCGGGACCTGCGCCAGTTCGGGTCGCGTTGCGGTCCACTGCGCGATGTTCACGTGGAGGAAGTAGTACACGCTCCCACCGGCGAGGAGCGGGAACGCGTAATGCGGAAGAGCTTCGGCAGCTGCGGTGATAGACTTCGGCTTCATCAGTTCCGCACAGAGTGCCGGGCTGAGCGTGAGCGAGTTGAACGCCGAGATCAGCGTCCCGACCGCGATTGTCACTGCGAACTGCCGATAGAATTCGCCGACAATGCCGCTGATGAACACACACGGCACGAACACCGCGCCCAAGACGAGACCAATCGCCACAATCGGCCCGGCGACCTGATCCATTGCCGCGATGGTGGCATCGCGCGGTGAAAGACCGTGTTCAATCTGGTGTTGCACCGCTTCGACCACGACGATGGCGTCGTCCACCACAATGCCGACCGCGAGAACCAGACCGAAGAGCGTGAGGCTGTTGACCGTGTAGCCGAGCATGGCCATTGCCGCGAACGCGCCGACGATGGCCACCGGTACCGCAGCGAGCGGAATGATCGCCGCCCGCCAGCTTTGGAGGAAAAGCAGCATCACGACGGCGACGAGGATGATCGCGTCGCGGAGCGTTTTGAACACTTCGTTCTTCGATTCTTCGATAAATGGCGTCGTGTCGTAGACGATCTCGTAGTCCAGGTTCTGCCGGAATCGCGGTTTGAGTTCGGTCATTTTGTCGCGCACGCGATTGGCCGTTTCGATCGCGTTACTGCCGGGGAGCTGATAAATTGCCAGCGCAACCGAGGGTTTTCCATCGAGCGTGCAAGCCTGATCGTAGCTGAGGGCACCGAGTTCGATCCGCGCCACGTCCTTTAATCGCACCGGTCGGCTGTTGGTATCCACCTTCAGGATGATGTCGCCAAACTGGTGTTCGGCGGTGAGTCGGCCCGTGGCGTTGATTGTGTACTGGAACGATTGCCCGTTTGGCGCGGGCGGTTGCCCGATCTGCCCAGCCGCGATCTGCGCGTTCTGTTGCTCAACGGCGAGCAACACGTCCCCCGCCGACAGTTTCTTCACCGCCATTTTCTCGGGATCCAGCCACAACCGCATGGAATAGTCGCGCTGACCCAGGTAGGTAATGTCGCCCACGCCCTCCAGTCGTGCCAGTTCGTCGCGCAACTGGATGGTGGCGTAGTTGCTCATGTCCAGGAGCAGTTCTTGCCGGGCCTGCTCGTTCCCTGGCACCTTCTCGGTGTCCTTCAGCTTCAGGTTGATAATCATGAGCTGGCTGGGCGATTTCTTCTTGACCGTCACCCCGCGACGCTTGACGAGGTCCGGCAACACCGGCTCCGCGAGGTTAACGCGATTCTGCACCAGAACCTGCGCGATGTTGAGGTCGATACCCGGCCGAAAGGTGACGGTGAGCGTGTAGCTGCCGTCATTACCACACGTGGAGGACATGTACATCATGTCCTCCACGCCGTTTACCTGCTGTTCGATGGGCGCAGCGACGGTATCGGCCACCGTGTGTGCGTTGGCACCGGGATAGACACCAAAGACTTCAATCGTCGGCGGAGTGATGTCTGGATACTGCGACACCGGCCGCGTCATCAGTCCGACCACCCCTCCCAACGTGATGAGGATGGACAACACCTTCGCGAAGATGGGTCGATCGGTGAACAGACGCGGAATGCTGGTCAGCATGGTTATTGTTTCGCGTTAAACGTCTCTCGTTCAGTGATCTGACGGCGGCCGCGCTACTTCGCCTGGCGAGTGCGCACCTTTCGCATGGCGCGGCCGATGACGATCAGGAGCAACCCGAACACCGGACCGAGGAAGCCTAAGGTGAGGACGAACATGGCGATCTTGCTCACGAACTGCACACGCGGGTGTCGGGCCAGCGATCCGGACGTCAAGCGGTCCACCACAATAAAGAACACGGGCGTGAGGATGATACCGAACGCCGTGACGCCAATCATACCGCCGAGTACGGCGACACCGAGCGCCTGCCGCATCTCGGCCCCCGCGCCGCGAGCCACCGCCAGTGGCAACACGCCGAGCATGAAGGCCACCGAGGTCATCATGATCGGTCGGAAACGGAGCTTACAGGCTGCCAGAACGGCCGCGTATGGATCCCCACCTTTGTCGCGTGCTTGCTTGGCGAACTCGACGATAAGAATGGCGTTTTTAGAGGCGAGCCCCACCAGCACCACGAACCCCACCTGCGTGAAGATGTTCACATCCTGCTTGGAGATGCCGGTGGAGAGAACCTTTTTGCTCGTCCAGGCTATCGGGCCGGTGTCCATCCATTTCGTGGCATTCAAGGCCCAGTTGCCCAGTTTCAGCCAGTTGGGCAAGCTCTCGTTGGCATTCCACTGAACGACCGACTGGTGGAACGAACTGGGGTCGGTAATCCACACCGCGGCGAGCGAACAGGCCACACATACCGGTACCACGAGAATGACCGCCAGCGGCATCGCCCAGCTCTCGTAGAGTGCGGCCAGAATGAGGAAAACAATCGTGACTGACAGGCCAAAAACGATGGCCCCGGAGTTCCGCGCCTGCTTCTCCATGAAGGTGAGTTCCGTCCACTCGTAGGACATGCGATCCGGCAATTGGTCCTCGGCGATTTTCTCCACCAGAGCAATGCCATCGCCGGTGCTGGTGCCGGTAGCGAAGTTGCCATTCACCGGGGCCGCGGGATACATGTTGTAGCGTGTGATCACAAGCGGGCTGCTGATTTCCTTCACTTCCAGAAGCGCACCCAGAGGCACCATCTGACCTTTGGCATTGCGCACCTTCAGCCGTTTCACATCTTCGAGTTGGTCGCGGTACTGGTCATCGGCCTGAATACAGACCTGCCAGGTGCGGCCGAAGCGGTTGAAGTCGTTGGCGTAGCGATTCCCCACCGACCCCTGCAGGGCCGCGTACACGTCGCCGAGCAACACCTGTCGCTGGAGACACGCGTCGGTATTGACGTGCAAGAGCAATTGCGGGGAATTTGTCTTGTAGACCGTGAACAGCCCGGCGAGCTGCTTCTGTTGGTTCGCCTTTTCGATGAAGGCTTCGGTTTGTCCTTGAAGCGTCTCGGGCCCAACGCTGCCGCGATCCTCAATCATGATCCGGAACCCGCCGGCCCGACCCAGACCGGATACGGGCGCTGCACCGAACACTTGCACGAGGGCTTCCGGACAGGCAGCGTTGAATCGCTTGCGCAATTCGGCACCGACCGCGTCGGAATTGAGTGACTTGGAGTATCGCTCATCGAATCCTTTGAGGATGATGAACATCGACCCGAAGTTGGAACCGTACGCGCTATGGACGAACGAGTTGCCGATCACCGCGTTCACGTTCTTCACCGGTCGGACTTTGTTCCCGTAACCGTCATCCAGTTCCATTGTCAGCGCGGCGTGGCTGATCTTATCCATCACCTGCTGCGTGCGCTGGGTACTCGCGGAATCGGGCAACTGCACGCTACAGATCATGTAGCCCTTGTCTTGCTGTGGGATGAAGCCCGTGGGCATGGAGCGGAAGCCGTTCACCCCAGCGAAGACCATCGCGCCGTATCCCGCCAGCATCAACAGCGGAACGCGAATTCCCAGTCCGACGACCTTCACATAGAGAGCGTTGGCCCTATCGAACACGCGGTTAAACATCCGGCCGAGGAACGTGAGAGGCCAGAAGATGTAACCGATGAGTCGGCCGAAGAGCGTTGACGTGTTTGTTTGGGTGGGAGGTTTCAACAGGATTGCGCAGAGCGCCGGGCTGAGTGTGAGCGAATTGAACGTGGAAATCATCGTGCTGACGGCCACGGTCAACGCGAATTGCCGGAAGAACGCACCGACGATGCCGGAGAGAAAAGCACAGGGGATAAACACTGCTGCAAGGACAATGCCGACCGCGACAATCGGAAAGGACACCTGCTCCATCGCGCGGATGGTGGCCTCACGCGGGGCGTATCCGTGTTCCATCTGATGTTGAACTGCCTCGACGACGACGATGGCATCGTCCACGACGATGCCCACGGCCAGTACCAGACCGAAGAGCGTGAGATTGTTGATGGTGAAGCCCGCAAGCGCCATCGCGGCAAACGTGCCGATGATAGCCACCGGTACCGCTGTGAGAGGGATGAGGGCTGCACGCCACGTTTGCAGGAACACGATGACCACGATCGCGACGAGAATGATGGCATCGCGGAGCGATTTGAACACCTCAACGATCGATTCGTAGATGAACGGGCTGGTGTCATAACCAACCTCGTAGTCAATCCCTTCGGGAAAGTCTTTCTTCATCCTCTCCATGTGCGACTTGACCGCATCAGCGACTTCGAGCGCGTTGGCATCAGGGAGGATGAAGATGGCCAGGCCGACGGTGGGTTTACCGTCGAAGATGTTGGAAACGTCGTATGATTTCGCGCCGAGTTCGACCCGCGCCACGTCCTTTACTTTCACCAGTTGCCCCAGCGGTCCGCGTTTCACGACGATCTGTTCGAACTCTTCGACCTCCACAAGCCGGCCGACAGCGGAGAGCGTGAACTGGTACGGTTGACCGCTTGTTCCCGGCGGTTGACCGACCTGACCGGCGGCCAGAGGAAGGTTTTGCTGTTGGATCGCCGTGAGCACATCCGCCGCAGTCAGGTCGCGCACGGCCAGCCGGTCCGGGTCGAGCCACAGACGCATGGCGTAGTCGCGCTGGCCGAAGATGGTGACATCACTCACTCCGCGAATCCGCTGGAGCTCTTCCTTCAAATGCAAGACGGCGTAGTTACTCAGGTGAAGCTGGTCATAGCGACCCTGGGGGAATCCCGGTTCCTTGGGCGAGAAGAGGCCCATCGTGAGCAGAATCTCCGGCGATCGCTTCCGCGTGGTGAGGCCGGTGGCGCGAACAACTTCGGGCAACTGCGGCATCGCGAGATTCACGCGGTTGAGCACGCGAACCTGCGCCATGTTCAGGTCGGCATCGGGTTTGAACGTGACGGTCAGGGTATACGAGCCATCGTTGGTACTTTGCGAGGACATGTACATCATGTCCTCCACGCCGTTTACTTGTTGTTCGATGGGCGCGGCGATTGTCTCGGAGACGACGTGAGCACTGGCACCGGGATAGTTGCAGTCGATCTGGATCGTCGGCGGGGTGACCTTCGGATATTGCGAAATGGGAAGCGTCTTGACGGCCAGCGCGCCGGCAAGCGTGAAAAGAATCGACAACACGGTCGCAAAGATCGGCCGATCGATAAAGAACTTGGCAAGCATTCGCGGAAGGCAGGTGAAAGTGGGTGTCTGTTCCGGTTCGCCGCGGGTTGTTTATCGGGACCGCTTCAGCGAGATGGTGGGACTGCGCAAAGCCTTGTCCCACCCTACTTCTTCAAGTGTGGCAACGGAGCCGGCGTCAGCGACACGGTGGGGGTGCTCACTGGTGTGGCGAGAGAAGAGGGCGCGGCAGCTGGCTGCTTCGACGCCGGCTTCGGTGTCACTTCCACGCCCGGGCGGACTCGCAACAGCCCATCCACGATGATGCGATCACTCGGTGAAACCACGTTATCCTGAACTACTCGCATCTGACCATACTGCTGGCCGATGCGGACATTCCGCCGTTCCACTCGATTCTCCGCGTTGACGACGAACAGGTAACGCTGTCCCTGATCCGAACCGAGGGCTTTTTCGGGTACGAGGATCGCTTCTCGCGGTTTGCCGATGGGAAGCCGGACGCGCACAAACTGACCCGGCGAGAGGAAGTACCACGGTGCCCGATCCAATTTCGGGTTGGCGAGAGTGGCCCGCACGCGAAGAGTGCCGGTACCCGCATCGACCTGGTTGTCGGAGAATGTCAGCAACGCCGACATTGTATATTCATCGTCATCCGCGAGCGCAATTTGTACGTGTCGCGCCTGTTCTCGCGAGGAGGTGACCTGACCCTTCTGAATCAATCGGCGCACACGCATCACAGTCCGTTCGTCGACGTCGAAGGTCGTATAGACTTCGTCGAGTTTGACAATGGTTGTGAGTGAGGTCTCGTCCGCTTTCACGAGGTTCCCCTCGTCGACCAGTCGTTTGCTGATCCGCCCGGAGAATGGAGCCACGATATTGCAGTAACGCAAATTGGTTTCGGCCAACTTTAACGAGGCTCTCGCGAAGCCGACATCGGCTTCCGCTTCCAGTTTGTCACCGAGTGTGAGGTCGTATTTCTCCTTGCCTTCCGCGCCAGTTTCGTACGCCTGTTTCACACGGGTCCAGTTATAATTGGCGGTAATGAGATGCTTCTCGGCTTTGTTCAGAGCCGCCTCGGCCTTGTCCACTTCGGCCTTATAAGTGCTCGGGTCGATATCGAAGAGATTCTTTCCCGCTTCGACATCCTCGCCGTCCTTGAAGTTGATCTTCTTCAAGTAACCGGTCACGCGGGACTTCAATTCAACCACCTTCACCGGTTCCGTGCGGCCAGCGAAGTCTTCGTAGTCATTCACCTTCTCTCGTATCGGATAGTCCACGATGACAACTGGCGGAGAGGTTTTGACAGGCTGCGGAGGAGTGCGCGCGCAGCCGACCAGAGCGGCCGCTGCAATGAGCAGCGCAAGAGGGCAAACATGGCGGAGAGTCATGGCAGGAGCCTGGGAGGGCAGCAGCGGGAAGAACACAGAGAGTACCGCGCTCCCCACGTGCTCTTACAGAAAATTAATGGAGGGGAGTGGGGCGGTAATGTTCATGATAAGGTGTGGAACGCGCAACTGTAAAGGTGCAAAGACGCACCATGCGCGTGAGAGAATTGTGAGAGCGGACACGCCGCTCCTTTGAAGTCGCCTCTATGATCCGTGGTGGAAAGGGCAGGGCTCTCAACGGACCTGCGCACATCACAAACACCACGGCCACCGTACTCGTGATGAGTATCACCGGGAACGGGGGCACCCACTCCGATTGACCGTCCCCGCGTTCGATGTGGGACCGCGCCACCGAGCCGGCCAATAGAACGAAATGCCATCGGGGTCGACGACCTCCTCGATCCTGCTGTTTGCCGGTTTATTTGGGAGGTCGATCACTCGCCCTGGATCTCCTGTGTCGCGTCCGGACGTGACCGGAGCCCGCGGCGCAACCGGGCCAACATCGCGCTCGCGCAGCCGAACCCGACCAGGGCGATGGTGGGTGGTTCGGGCGTCGTTTCGACCCGGACCGCCAGTGCGCGGTCGGGTCGCACGCCGACTCAAATCACAATAACAAATCCCTCTTTGCGCGTTCACAAACGCGTCGACCGGCGCTGTTGCCGCGCACTGAGCTGAGTTCTTTCACGATCAGCGCAGCGATTCTTCGGTCTTATTTCGTGTTCGACACGAGGGTCAGTTTTGTCTTGGCGGGATCGACGACCGGGCCGAGTTCGTACGCGTTCTTGTAGCCGTAGTTGTAGAGTGCGATGTAGGTGGAGATATTCAGCGACGCGGTGGGCGCCTTGCTGGGGAATGCCAGCGCGGCTTTCGTGGGCACGGTCGGTTGCTTTCCTGCCTGGGGTGGGACGACGAAGTTATTGTTGCAGTAGATAAGGATCTTCGCGTCCTTGTTCGGCAGCTTCTTCTTGAGGCTCTCCACGTCGATGTCCGGGAAGCTCAGATTGATCGCGCCTTTGATGTGGAGCAGGTCGTACTTCTCCTTGCTGCGTGCGTCGAGAACGATGACACCTTCTTCCTTACTCATCTTGATGAAGTCGTCTTCGGAGAGCCGCCGCGATGCGCGGTGATCGGCAGCCTTGGCCGCCACCGCGAGGTAGCCGTTGATGTCGATGTTCGGGTTCGGCGGCACTTGGCTGGGTGGAACGACAGGCTTGGGATCCGCCGCTGTGGTGAAGCCAGTGAGGTGTGCCGTCATGAAGCCGGCGGCGAACACGAACGCAAGGACGAGGTACTTCATCGTCAGACTCCCAGAGAAGGGAACGGCGTGGGGCATCTACCCACTAACGATGAAGTGTAAAGGCTGTGGCGCAACGAAGGTGTAACGAGGTGGGAAGACGAACCCCACCCGCAAGGCCGCAGGCAGAAGAACGCAACGGCTGGAGAAACGATGGATTGTTGAGGTGGGAACGATCTCACCCGCCATCTGCGGGCGTGCGACCCCGCGAAGTCAGTTCGTGGGGTCATTTGCTCGTCGCAATTCGGTTGGCTTCACTTCACATCAAAGGTCACGTTACTGTCGCCACCCTTGTTGACTGTGTAGCGAAGCGTCGTAGTTTCCACTTTCGTGAAAGCCGGGTCGATCGGCACGTACTTCTTGGTCCCCGTATCCTTGGCGGCGCTCATCTCAGGGGCCAGTTCGGCAGCTTTTGCGCTTGCTTGCTTCATCTTCTCCTTGGAACTCGCCGACTGACCGGGAGGTGCGGCCTTGGAGGCCATCCCGGGTGCACCCATGTTCGCGTTCGCTTTCGCCATTCCGCCCCCCATCATCATGTCGGGCTTGGACGTGTCCAGGTTGGTGTTGTCCACAACCACTTTGCACTCGCCGACGGGAGCGTTCACCACTTCGAACGTCCCGTCGGAGTTAATGACCGAACCGCCAGCCTGGTTGGGGTCCGAGATGAGATAAAAGGTAATGTTTCCGCCGGGCAACGGGTTCTTGCCGGCAACCGTCACCTTGCCGGACACGGTGGTAACCTCGCGCTTGCCCCCACACCCAGCGGCGGTAAGAGCGAGCACCCCGAAGAGAAGAACGGACAAACGACGAAACGGGAGTGAATGAGCCATAGGAGAGTATGCGAGGGTAAGTGTGGAGGAACGAAGTCGGCGGGAACCGGATGAGGTTCCCGCCGCGCCTAATTACGGAAACGATCCCGGCCCTTAGTAGTTAAGGCTGAGCGTTTCATTGCCGTTCGGGGTCATCGCCGCGGCCCAGTTCGCCTGAGGAATGCTCGTACTGACGAGGCGAACGCTCCCATCGGCCAGCGCCACCTGGCACCCGCTGGGAGTGAAGGCGGTGGGTTGATAGTAGTTACACGTGGTGTTTGTCGGCTGCACCTGCGGGGTCAGCCAAGCGTTGTTGCCGTATTGATTGGTGTTGCCGAACACCGGCCCATAGTTGCCCCAGGGTGGCGGGAACAACCACAAATTACCGCTGGTTGCTGACGAGCCTGACGCCGTGCACAGGGACCGTTTCTCGGCGAACAGGATGGTGTTCGACGTGCCGTCCGGCATCAAGCCGAATTGGGTGTTGTTGCCGAAGAGGACCCACCACCACGCACCATTGTTATTGTTGGGATTGCCGAACACCTGGAAGTTCACGGCGTAACTGGAGCCGGCCCAACCGTTTACAAGGTTGCCGGACGTCGGATCGGTGGGGGACAGGAAAGTTTTCACCGTAATCGTGTTTAGACTGTTGACGCCAGGGAGGCCTGAACCCGGCGGGCTTCCTGCTTGACCGAGCTGGTACAGGTTATTTTGCTCGATGTACGGCAGGAGAAAGTAGAACGTAGTCCCTTGCTGACCCGAGTATGCGGTCGAAACCGGGCCAGCAGAAGGGGTGAGCCACGTTTCGGTGTACACCGGCGGGAGGATTCCCTGGTGGGTGTCCGCACAACTGTGGGACGCCAGTGCCAACTGCTTCAGGTTGTTACTCGAGGACATACGGGCGGCGGCCTCGCGCACCTTCTGGACGGCGGGCAGGAGCAGGCCGATCAGGATGGCGATGATGGCGATCACAACCAGCAGCTCGATCAGCGTGAAACCCGGACGAAGTCGATGGAGAGCTGAGCGAAACATGTGCACCTCTAACGGAAGAGAAAGAGAGAAAGACGATCACCAATCCACACGTTCAGATAACCAAAGGTAGTGCCTCGGTCTTCTGGACGCACGCGCTAAAAAGTAGCCACTGCCATTTGAGGTCGAAAAGTTGGGGGTCACGCGACCCCAACCGGCTCGTGAAGCCAATTTCAGTGACACATTTTGGCCATTACTCAAAAAAAGTTACAAACCAAAGAATCCGAAGAACGGCAGAGGCAAATATACGGTACCATTCTTCGCGCGTTCGTGAAAGCGATCTTTTTTTTCGTCACTTTTCTTTTACCTCGACCCAGAGTGATGCCGTTTCACGGCGGCTGCGTTCGGTGAATGCTGCGGCTTTTCAGACGATTTCGCACCGATGCAATACTCGCCGGACGCGGCCCTGAGAACGGGGAATGAAAGGCTCATCGCCCAAGTGTCCCGCGACCGACAGCGGACCGGTTACAGGCCGGGCCGAGCCGACGGGACGAACCGTTCGGGCTCAGGCCGCCCCTCGTGGAGCCGCCAGAACCCGCCGGCAGGGAGATCGCGGAACTCTTGAGTTTTGCCGGATGGCCACCGGACGGCCACCCGGTCGAGCCGGGTGGCCGTGGGGCCGACCCCGAGGGACAACCGGCGGTCGCCGGCCGATAGGTAGCTTCCGCCCCCGATTACGTAGTGGTGGCGAACGGTCCCCGCCCATTCGACTCGGACCACCGCTCCGATAGCGTTTCGGTTGCTCGCGCGACCGTCGCCGATCAGTTCCAGGCATACCCAGCCGTGGCTGTTATCCACACGGTTCCGGAGGAGAGCCGTTGGTTCTCCGACGCCTGAAAAGGCGAGATCCGGCCGGCCATCGTTGTCGAAGTCGCACCGGGCCAGTCCGCGACCGACCCGAGGGCGGACAAAGTCCGGGCCGCACTCGGATGAGGCGTCCCGGTACCTCCCACGACCGTCCCCCACGAACAACTGGGCCGACTGGGCGTACGGAACCCCAAGCAGTTCCCGTGCGCCTCGCTCGACGTGCCCATTGGCCACCGCCAGGTCGGGGTTCCCGTCGAGGTCGGCGTCGAGCAGCGCGGTACCGAACTTGAGCCGGTCGAGGCTCGCCGGGCCGAGCCCGGTCGCGGTCGTGCCGTCTTCGAACAAGAGCCCTCCGCGGTTCAGAAAAACGGCGTTCGGGACGCCCTGGAAGTTGGTGACGAACAGGCTCGGCCTGCCGGACCCGTTCAGGTCCCCGACTTCGACCCCCATCCCCGCCAGTCGGGTGCCGTTCGGTCCCAACCCGCACCCGCTCCGCAAGGCCACTTCCTTGAAGGTCCACCCGCCTTTGTTCCAAAACAGGTACGACGGGCTGAGGTCGTTGGCGACGTAAATGTCCGGACGCCCGTCTCCATCTAGATCGACGATCGCCACCCCGAGGCCGGGGGCCGGCGGTGCTGTCCCGATCCCGGACGGTCCGGATACGTCCGTAAACGTTCCGTCCCGGTTGTTCCTGTACAGCCGGTGGGTGGTGGCGGGGTACGCGGACGGAGCGCACTGCATCACCCGACCGGTCCCGTGCTGCTGGCAGACGACCGGTCGGGCCGGGTCGATCTCGACGTAGTTGCAAACGTACAGGTCGAGGGCGCCGTCTCCGTCGAGGTCGCCCCACGCGGCACTGGTCGCGTAGTGCGGGTCGGACAGACCGGCGGCGGCCGTGACGTCAACGAACCGCCTGCCGCCCGGGGCGGCGGGATCAGGGACGTTGTGGAATAAGGTCAGCCCGCCGAGGGCGGTCACCAGCAGGTCGTCGAACCCGTCGTTGTCGAAGTCCCCTACGGCCACACCGGTGCCGAACCCCGCGCGGTCAAGACCGATCGCAGCGGTCACGTCTGTGAATGTGCCGTCTCGGTTGTTCCGGAACAGCTTGTGAGTGTGGGCCGGGTCGGGGGGGGCTGGCGGGAGCGGAGCGTCCTGGACGCAGAACAGGTCCAGCCAGCCGTCGGCGTCGTAGTCGATCCAACCGAGTCCGCTCCCCATTGCCTCGTGGATCTGGTTGAGCGGGGTGGCCGGGTCGAAGTGGCGGAATCGCACCCCGGCCCGCTCGGCGACGTCCTCGAACCAAGGCGGGCTGGCTGGCTGGCTCGGATCGCCAGCCCCAGGGCGGCGGAGGGAGTTGCTGGCCCAAACCGCCACGCCGGCAACAACCACCGCGGCCAGCGCCCACCAGGCACGTGTCGGCATCTTCCAGGTCATCATGCGGGATCGTGGTGATGTCTGACTGTAGCCGGCCTCTGTGAGGCCGGGGCTGCGCGCCCCGTGTCGCACCGGCCTCTGTGGCTGGCTACAGAAGAAGAAGTATCCGCACCGATGGGGCTACTGTTACGAATCCGTACGCGTGCGTATCAGGGGGCCCCTGGGCGTGGGCCGGCCCGATCCCGGGCAGCCGCGGCCAGATCGGCCCGGCCGAGTTTGTCGTAGCACTCGGCCAGAGCGTGGAGGGCATCGGGGGTCTCCCCGAGCCGGGCCAGCGCCTGCTCCAGGATCTCTCGGGCTGCTTCCGGGTTCCCGGCGCTCAGCCAGGCCCGCGCCGCCCGCACCTGGGCCGGCATGTCGCCGCCGCGCTGGCGGGCGTCGGTGCCCAGCCGGGTCGCCCGGTACTCGGCCTCCAAACGGTCGAACGCGCGGCGGGCCTCGTCCTCTCGGCCGGCCCGCGACAAGGCCAGAGCCAAGTGGTACAGAGCGTTCGGCCTGTCCTCGGGGGCCGCCCGGTCTACCGCGGCGGTCAGCACCCGAACTGCCTCGTCCGTCTGCCCGGCGTCGTACAGCATGCTCCCTCTGAGAATCTGGGCCGGGGGGTAATTGTCACCGACCGGAGCGTACTGATCCAGGGCGGCCTGGGCGGCAACCCGGTCGCCCCGCCCCAGGTGTACGCGAGCCAGGAGTGTCCCGAGTTCGTTACGCGGGAGGGGCGATGTGTCCAGCAGCAGGCCGAGGTCTCGTTCGGCCTCGTCGTACCGGCCGAGGCCGAGGGCGATGCGACACGCGGTCCGGCGCGTGCGGTGGTCTTGGGGATCGAGCTCAAGGACGCGGCGGGCGTCGGCGAGGGCCTCGTCGAACCGGCCGAACCGTTCCCGCATATCGACCCGCATCCGGAGCGGAACGGGGTCGTCCGGGCGAGCCGCACAAAGCCGGTCGAGGTACGGCTCGATATCGGGGGCGTGGGCCCCGGTTGCGGTCATCGCGTTCATCACGGCGAGGAGGAGGTCGGGGTCGTCCGGGGCGCGCTCGAGGCACCGGTGAAGAGCCGGCAGAGCCTTTCCAGGGTCGGTTTTCGCCTGGGTTAAGGCGTCCACCCGCTCGGCAGAGTGGAGGTACGCGCGCCCCCCTATCCAGGCCCCAAAACCGAGCGATGCCGCCGCCACGGCCACGGCGATGACAAGCCGCCGACGCCGTCGACCAGACGCCGGAATTGGTTGGTGGGATTGGTTGGAGAGGAGATGCATTGGTGGAGTGTAGCAACTGGCCGACCGGCCCGCAAGGCTCTGAAACCTTATGGAATCTTGTGTCTCGCGGGCGTGGTTCGCCAGTAGCGTTTCGCTACGCCAGCCCCAGTTCGGCCACAGCCGGCTACTGGCGAACCCCGCCCGCAAGGGCGGTGGGTCCGACGAACTGGAAGCGTGAGCGACGGGCTGCATGAAACCCACCGCCCTTGCGGGCGGGCTCGCCATGAAACATCAGGCCAGAATCTCCTTCACGACGTTCCCGTGTACGTCGGTGAGGCGATAGTCGCGGCCCTGGAAGCGGAAGGTGAGCCGCTGGTGGTCGATGCCGAGCAGATGGAGCATTGTGGCGTGTAGGTCGTGGATGGGGAAGATTTTCTCTTCGGCGTTGTAGCCGAATTCGTCGGTTGCTCCGTATGAGAGACCGCCTTTAATGCCACCGCCAGCAAGCAGAATGCTGAAGCCTTTCATGTGGTGGTCACGGCCGTTGCCGCCCTGCGACATCGGCGTGCGGCCAAACTCTCCCGTGAAGACAATCAGTGTGTCGTCGAACATGCCGAGGCGCTTCAAGTCCTTGATGAGCGCGGCAAGCGGTTGGTCCACTTCCTCGATCTTGAACTTGATGCCTTGCTTGATGGCGCCGTGGTGGTCCCAGTCGCGGTGGTAGAGCTGGATGAACCGCACGCCCTTTTGCGCGAGCCGTCGGGCGAGGAGGCAGTTCCCCGCAAACGACCCATCCGGCCCCTTCGTGCCGTACATGTCCAGTACCTTCGCTGGTTCGTCCTTGAACTGCATGAGCGCCGGAACGCTCGTTTGCATCCGGAACGCCAGTTCATATTGACTGATGCGAGTGGCGATCTCGGGGTCGTCCACGGCGGCATTTTGCATTTTGTTCAACGCGGAGACGGCGTCGATCACATCACGTTGCTGCGCGGACTCCACGCCCGGCGGGTTGGGCAGATAGAGCACCGGGTCGCCCTGGCTGCGGAGCTGCACGCCCTGGAACTCGCCGGGCAGGAACCCCGCCGCCCACTGCCGCGCCGCGATCGGCTGATTCTGGCCGCCCCGACCGTTCGACGTGAGCACCACGAAGCCGGGAAGGTCGTCGGCCTCGGCACCGAGGCCGTAGGTGAGCCAGCTCCCCATGCTGGGTCGGCCGGACACCGTACTGCCGGTGTTCATGAAGGTGTGCGCGGGGTCGTGGTTGATCGCTTCGGTCTTCGCCGAACGGACAATGCACAAGTCGTCGGCGACTTCCGGCAAATGAACGAAGAGTTCGTTCATTTCCTGGCCGCTCTGGCCGTGTTTCTTGAAGCCCCATTGCGGACCGAAGCAGGTAAGCTTCGCACCTTGCAGTTGCGCGATCGGCTGACCCTTTGTGATGCTCTCCGGCATCGGCTGGCCGTGCCGCTTCGCGAGTTCCGGCTTGTTGTCCCACAGTTCGAGGTGACTCGCGCCGCCGGCCATCACCATGAAGATGACGCGTTTGATCTTCGCAGTGACGTGCGGTTTCGTAATAACGCCGCGCCACTTCTCCTGCTTCTCCGCGGCGTAAGCACGCTCGGCGAGAAGCGACGAAAGAGCAATCGCGCCAAGCCCGCGACACGATTGCGCGAGGAATGCCCGACGCTGAAGAAGACGGACGGAGTGGAGGAAGTTCGCGTTCATCGGTTGTGCTCGCGATTGAGTTGAGTCTTGTATTGTTGCTCGAGTGATCCGCTCTCTCCGCGAGCGGACCACTCTGAAAATCACTGCCGGGTAATCGTCTCGTGCAAGTTCAGGATGGTGCGACACACGCTGACCCACGCGGCCAACTCCTCGGGCTTCATGTCTTTCGGAACCGCCATATCGCCCACGGATAGCAGTTTCTTCGCATCGGCAGAATTCGACGCGAAGTGAGCACGGTGCTTCTTCAGAAGTGCGAGGAGAATCTGCGCCTCCTCCGGCTTCGGTAAACGCGCCGTGGCAGACTCGAACGCCCACTTCACCTTCGCTTCATCCGCGCCATCCACTGCCAGCGTTTTCACCGCGAATGCCTTTGCCGCTTCCACAAACTCCGGATCGTTGAGCAACACGAGCGCCTGTTGCGGGATGTTCGATTTCGGGCGGTCGCAGGTGCATTCCTCGCGGCTGGGCGCATCGAGCGCGATCATCGCCGGGTGCGGGAACGACCGCTGCCAGTGCGTGTACATCCCGCGGCGGTAGACTTTCTCGCCGGTATCCTTCTGCCACTCGCGCGGCGGGAAATTCAACGCCGCCCAGTAGCCCGGCGGTTGATACGGCTTCACGCTGGGTCCGCCGATTTTCGGATTCAACAGGCCACTCACCGCGAGTGCCGAATCGCGAATGAACTCGGCGTCGAGCCGCTGACGCGTTTGTCGGGCGAAGAGCTTGTTCATCGGGTCTCGTTCGCGAATTTCCGGCGTTTCAACCGACGATTGCCGGTATGCCGACGACGTGACCATGAGCCGGACGATGTGTTTAACGTCCCAAGTCGACTTGAACTCGCTCGCCAGCCAGTTGAGCAGTTCCGGATGTGTCGGGAGTTGACCTTGCACGCCGCTTTCTTCGAGCGAACGGGCAATGCCATAGCCGAAGAACAGCCGCCAGAGACGGTTGACCGCAACGCGAGCGGTCAGCGGATTGTCGGGCGAGACAGTCCATTTGGCGAGATCGAGCCGCGTGTAGCGCGTCTGGCCCTTGGGTAGCGGCGGCAACGGCGGAAGAAAGCCCGGTGTCTTGGGCGTCATCACGGGTCCGCTGTCATCGAGCCAGTTCCCGCGTGGGAGAATACGAACCGTTCGCGGCGCGCCGCTGATGCTGATGAGCGCATGCGGGAGCGTATTTTCGTAGGCGGTTTTGGCGGCCGTGGCGGCCGCGAGCGCGTCGCGGTCAGCCTTGAGGTCCGGTACATTATCGCGTGCGAAAGTCGTCAGTCGGGCGACTTCGGCGGGGGTGCGCTTGTCGGCCGGTTTGGCGAGGATCATCTTGACGTCCGGAGGAACCACGACTTTCGCCGGCGCCTTGGCGGTGGGGTGCGGCCAGTTCGCGACATCCGCGAAGGCATCTTCCGCGTCGGCGAACACCTTCGCGGCCGTGTCAAGTTTTGCCTGCGCAATCGAGACGTTACGGGTGACGCGCTGCAAGCCGGCTTCTTGTTCGGGGGTAAGTGGAATGGCCGTCCCCGGTCCGCGTCCGCCCACGGCCGGTTCTTGAATGTCCGCGAAGAACGCCGCCACCGAGTAAAAATCGGCCTGCGTGTACGGATCGAACTTGTGATTGTGGCACTCGGCGCACATCAGCGTCCCGCCGAGCCAGACTTGGCCGTAGTTTCGCACGCGGTCGGCTGCGTACTTTGCCTCGTATTCCTTCGCCTGCGCGCCGCCTTCTTCGGTCGTTTGCAGCAGGCGGTTGTAGGCGCTGGCAATCTTCTGCCAACCGGTGGGCTTGGGCAGCAGGTCTCCAGCCAGTTGTTCCACCGTGAATTGATCGAATGGCATGTTCGTGTTGAACGCGCGAATGACGTAGTCGCGGTAGGCGGACACGTTCATCGGGTTGTCGCTGTGATAGCCGATGGTGTCCGCGTAGCGCACCAGATCGAGCCACCAAACCGCCATGCGTTCGCCATAATGCGGGGACGCGAGCAACTTATCGACCAGCTTTTCGTACGCTTTCGGGTCTTTGTCATTCACGAATGCTCGCACCTCCTCTAACGGAGGCGGCAAGCCGGTCAAGTCGAAGTACAACCGGCGAATGAGCGTGATGCGATCCGCCTCCTTCGCCGGATTCACCCCCTCGCTTTCCAATTTGGACAGGATGAAGGCGTCGATCGGATTGCGGATTTCGAATTTCGGGTTTTTAATTTCCGGCACCGCTGGCCCGGCCAATGTCGTGAATGACCAGTGATCGGAATACTTCGCCCCTTCGGCGATCCACCGCTTGATGGTCGCGATTTGGGTCTCAGTGAGAGCGGACTTCTTCGATTTCTCCGGTGGCATCCGCGCCTCCGGATCGGTGGAGCAGATACGCTTGAAGAGTTCGCTCTTCTCCGGCTGGCCGGGCACGAGTGCGCCCGATTTGATCGCGTCGTCGCGCGTGTCCAGCCGGAGCTTCGCCTTACGGGCCTTCTCGTCGGGACCGTGGCACTGGTAGCACTGGCTGGAAAAAATCGGCCGCACTTCGCTCGCGAAATCGACCGGAGCCGCGGTGCTGGTGCGAGCTGCGAGGAGGGCGCATGCGAGAGTCAAGAACATCCGCATGGTGATAATTGGGTGGGAGGAGGAGGCGGTGAGGAAGTCATTATATCTGGCGCGAGCTTCAACGCGAGCCGCGGATGGAAGAAACTTCGCTTTACACAGTAGCGGTCACATGCCGGGTGCGGACGAGGCGTGGAGGGTTTGGGCCAACTCGTCGAGTGTTGCCTGTGTGGCGTCGTGTAAACTTACCATCCGCGCGACGTGCGGGTAGTTCTGCTTGGCTGAGGCCGTGTAGGCGGGGTCGTAGTGCACGGTTAACAGGGAGGTGACGAGCGACTCCCAGGCCCCGGCGTCAACGTCCCGGCACCACGCCTCGATCTGTCGCACGCCGTGTCGGGACGAAAATTGCCGCAGCTTCCCCTTCAAGCCCTCGCGATCGGCCTGGAGAGGGGCATACTCCTCCACGAGTTGACGAACACGCTCCTCGACCGGCACACTCACCTCCACCACTTCTGCGGCCCGCATCCTCGCCCACAGTGCTTGCGGCAGCAGGATGTTCCCCACCCGGTTGCTCTCGGCCTCCACCCACACCGGCTCCCGCGGGTCGAGGTGGTTGAGTGCAGCGAGGAGTTGGGACTCGAAGGTCTTTTGCGTCGGCTGAGGACCGATCGCGCCGAGCACCGATCCGCGATGCACGGCCAGCGATTCCAGGTCGAGAACCTGTGCCCCGCGGGCGGTCAGGGCGCGGAGGAGTCGCGTCTTGCCAGCGCCGGTCGGCCCTGCGACGATCCGAATTGTGAAGAGCGGCGGCAAAGCTTCCAGTTCGCTGCGAACGTGTGCGCGGTACGTCTTGTACCCACCCCGGAGCACCATCACCCGCCACCCGACCTGCGCGAGTACCGTAGCGAGGCTCGCCGACCGCTGCCCGCCTCGCCAGCAGTAGAGGAAGGGCCGGTAGTCTTTCCCCTTCTCGGCAAAGTGCTGGCGGAGGTGTCGGGCAATGTTGGCCGACACGTCTGCTGCCCCCGCCTTGCGGGCCGGGAACCCGCCTTGCTGCCGGAAGATCGTCCCGACCGCGGCGCGTTCGGCGTCGTTGAGGACGGGCAGATTGACGGCCCCGGGGATATGGTCCTCGGCGTACTCGTGGGGCGAGCGGACGTCGATCACCTCGTCGTAGGGGCACGCCTCCCCTCGGCCCCAGAGGGTATCGATGTATTGCGGTGTGTTGATCGTGGCGTCGGACATTGAGATGCGAACCTGCGAGATCACTCACGCATACTACTGCGGCATCGACCTGCACGCCAGGAGTCTGTTCCTCCTCCACTGTTCTCCGACAATGGACATAGCAGTGGCAGCCTGTTGTCACTTCGAAGGGACGGGACGGCGACCTGGAGGGGTTTCTCGCGCGGTGGTACGCCAATCGGTTTGGACATCAGCCAATCTTTCGTGGAGATGGCCTGCCAGAATGCCAGAACCGCAGGCGTGGCGGTCAACTTCGAGCGAGGGAATGCTTCTGACATGGGTCGGACAATCTTTCACCCACCTCCCGGTGGCGTAATCCGTTTGATTCGATATTCAAGCTAGAACCACCTCGTTCCGGTTGCCTCATCGCCATTCGGAGAATGGCGACCCGAGCACAGCACACTGAGTAATGCCATGCCTTCACTCAGTTCCGTCTTTTTGGTTGGTCGCCCCACTACGTGCGTCAATGGTCAGTTTCGCAGAAACTGACCGCGACTTTCGGAGAAAGTCGCCCACCCGAAAAAAACACCGAGCCCGAGGTGAACTTTCTCGGGTGGGCGACTTTCTCCGAAAGTCGCCGTCGCTCGAAGAGCGACCATTCGTATCAATGGTCAGTTTCGCAGAAACTGACCGCGACTTTCGGAGAAAGTCGCCCACCCGAAAGAAACACGCCCACCCGAAAGAAACACCGACATCCTCTGAATGTCGACCCCACCCTCTTGGAAGAGTTTTTCTGCTACTGAGTTTGATATATTCCGATATGGGAATATATTGGTCACATGCCACGCTCGCCGACCACCACCGACGCCTTCAACGCCGTTGCGGAACCGCGACGGCGAGAGATTCTCGACCTGCTCGCGCGGGGGGAGCGATCGGTCAACGACCTTGCTTCATCGCTGCGGATGAAACAACCGCAAGCGTCCAAGCACCTCGGGGTCTTGAAAGAGGTCGGCTTAGTGAGTGTTCGTGTTGTGGGACAGCAGCGGCTTTACTCGCTCAATGCCGAGAAGCTGAAGCCGATTCACGACTGGGTGAAGATGTTCGAACGGTTCTGGAATGAGAGCTTCGACCGCCTCGACGAGTACCTCAAAACACTCCAACAAGAGGAGAAAAAAAATGACCGCGACGAGTAAGCCGCCCGCAAAGGAAACGAAAACCGAAACCGTCCTCACACGGACCTTCCATGCGCCGCGAGCGCTCGTGTTCCAGGCGTGGACCGACCCGAAACACCTCGCGAAATGGTGGGGGCCGCGCGGATTTACCAACCCCGTCTGCGAATTCGATCCACGGCCCGGTGGCGCGATCCGAATTCACATGACCGCGCCGGATGGAACCGTGTTCCCCATGACGGGAATCGTTCATGAGGTCAAAGAACCGGAATGGCTCGTCTTCACATCGCGGGCATTTGAGGATGAAACCGGCAACTCGAAACTCGAAGTGCTCAACACGATCACATTCACCGAACTCGATGGCAAAACGACGCTCACGGTTCGTGCGGTGGTACAGAGGGCCGCGCCGGAACTGTCTGGTGCGATCGCCGGGATGACCGAAGGCTGGGCGCAAAGTCTCGATAAGCTCGGTGAATCGCTCAGCCCATCCGCGACTAATACCTCCGACCGCGAGATCGTCGTGACGCGGCTCTTCGACGCACCGCGTGCGTTGGTCTTCGACTGCTTCACCGACACGAAGCATCTGGTGAAGTGGTGGGGACCGAACGGCTTCACCACGACCACGCACGAAATGGACATGCGGCCTGGCGGCGTGTGGCGGTTTACCATGCACGGACCCGACGGCCGCGATTACAAGAACCGAGTCGTCTATACCACCGTGGACCGGCCCAACTGCCTGGGATACAGGCATGTGGGTGAAGAAGCCGACGAAGGGGTAAGCTTCTTCACGACGATCACGTTCACCGAGCGCGAGGGCAAGACGGAAGTGACGCTACGTTTGGCCTTCCCCTCAGCGGCCGAACGCGACGAAGTGGCGACGAAGTACGGAGCCATCGAGGGCGCACACCAAACACTTGCCCGGCTTGGCGAGCATCTCGCGACAGCAACCCACCCGGCAGAAGAATTCGTCATCACGCGAACATTCGATGCGCCACGCGATCTGGTGTTCAAGGCGTGGACCGAAGCCGACCGATTGGCGAAGTGGTGGGGACCAAAGGGATTCACGCTGCTGGCGTGCAAGCTCGACCTGCGGCCGGGCGGCGTGTTCTTCTACGGCGGGAAAGCGCCCCAGGGCGGCGAGATGTGGGGAAAGTGGGTCTTCCGCGAAGTGGCGGCACCGGAACGGCTCGTGTTTGTCGTGTCGTTCGCGGATGAGAAGGGGAACACCATCCGCGCGCCCTTCAGTGCAGACTGGCCGCTGGAAGTGCTCTCGACGGTGACCTTCACCGAACACGCCGGCAAAACGACGCTGACCATGCGTGGCATACCAATCAACGCGACCGAAGCCGAACGGGCGGCGTTCGTGGGGATGCGAGACTCGATGACGGACGGTTGGACCGGCACGTTCGATCAGCTCGCCGCGTTCTTGGCGGAAGCGTGAGTCGCCACAAGGTGGCTTTCATCCCTCGGATGCTTCGGGTTCGCCCCTAATGCCTGACGAACCCGGAGCATCCGAGGGATGAAAGTGACTCAACAAAGCCAAGAAGTTAACCAAATCTTCGTATTTTCGCGCAATTTGACACCATCGCATCATCGAGATAGCATTTCTTTACGTTTTTCTTTTCCCGTAACACGCGTCAGGAGGCTCGTCTCACCCAAGCCAGGAGGCAACTCTTGGAGTCCACATGTCGAAAAAGCTTGGCACTCTCAGCATCAAGAACCGCGAATTTCAGGTCACGGATGCGACATTGAGCGGCAAGATTCGACGTTCTGGGCCAGTCGAGTGGTTTCTGGAAGTGGTGACCGAAAAAAAGGAAGTCGGTGGGGAGTTCTGGTCGCCGGCGGCCTACATCGAGCAATATCCGAGCGAAGCCCGCTCGATGGAAGATTTCATCGCTTCTCCCATCATCATCAAGAGCGGAGCCGAATTCTGTGGCTACACCCTTTCGCCGGGGTGTCGGTTGTGTTGCCTACACGTCTTCGAAGATACCTATCTGGACCGCAATCACATTCAGTTCGAGCGAAGCCGCGGTAATCGCCTTAAAATGATCTGGAGCGCTAAGTGTGCCGTTCACCGCAACAAAGAGTATGGGAGCAATCTCGATTTGCGGATCGAAACGCTGGTCAATTTTCTCGGCTTCTCGCTGGACGCCGAAGTTAAGGAGGAAGCAAGCACTCTGCTGGCCAACAAGTTCGAACCGAAGGGATTGTCCTTTCACATCGAACCCGGCCGGGAGGGGAGTTACTTCCTACCCGTTCAGGGGAAGTGGTGAGCCAACGCGAGATCGCACGAGTTGTGTCTGGCCCACGGAGAATGACATGAGTGCCGTCGCGTCAGCAGAATCAGGTAAAAGTATGCCCGTGATGGTCATCGGTCTGGTGACCCTTCTCTGGGGAATTGCCCACGTGGTGTGGGGTGGCCTTCTCGTCTTGGGTGGGGACGCTCTCGCGAAGAACTTGCAGCCGGATGATCCGGCTGGCGGTCTGGCTCCGCTCCTGGCGATTCTGGCGGGCTTGATGATCGTGATCGGTGTTGGTTTTCTGCTGCTGGGTGGCGTCAGTGCGTTTGCGGGGTTGGGGGTTCTGTGGCGCAAGCAGTGGGGGCGTATCCTGGCGCTGTTGGTGGCCGGCTTGTCTCTCTTGATGGGATTGCTTTCTCTGACGGTCTACAAACCCAATGCAAATGGAAATGGAACCCTGGTGACTTTCGCCGCAGTCGAGATCCTATATGGCATCGCCACCTGTGTCATTTTGATCAAGAACGGCCGGGCATTCTCTCAGTCATAGTGCCGTGTTGAAATCCTCGGGTCGGTTGCCGCGGCAGGGCGCATCTCATCGGCTAACAAGAGCGGTCGTGGCGCTGATGCCACTTCAAAACACTCCACGGAGAACCTCCCCGCGGCTCAGTGGATGAGGACGCCTCTCCACATCGTGAACTTCGGTGGATGGGTCGAACCCGAGTGCATGGCAAATCGTCGCGCACACGTCCCGCGGCGCGATCGGGTTATCGTGAGGATAGGCACCAATCCGGTCGGATGCTCCCAGTACTACCCCACCGCGAACTCCACCGCCGGCCAAGGCCACCGAGAAGCAACCGCCCCAGTGATCTCTTCCCCCAGACCCATTGAAGCGTGGAGTGCGGCCGAACTCGCCAAGCCACACAACCAGCGTTTCATCCAGCATCCCCCGATCCGCCAAATCTTCCAGAAGAGCGGAGAACGTCTGATCCATTTGCGGCATCAGCACGTCCTTCATCCGGGCGTTGTGGTTCGAGTGTGTGTCCCAGAGCGGATTGTTTGTCTGCCGATCGTTCGGTTCCCGTGGCCAGTTCACTTGCACGAGCGGCACTCCGCTTTCCAGCAGCCGGCGAGCCAGGAGTACGCTCTGCCCCATCTTGTGGCGTCCGTAGCGGTCGCGGAGTGTCGGTGATTCTCGGTCCAGAGCGAACGCTTGTCCGACGGATGCCGACCGGAGCAGGTCGAACGCACGCCCCGCGTGCTCGCGGTACTCACCCGATACTCCCGGTTGGTCCAGGCTCCCGGCTGCGCGGTCGAGCCGATCCAACAGCGATCGGCGGCCAGCCAGACGTTCGGGCGCGATGTCTTCGGAGATTCCCAGAGCCGGTTGCACGCCCTTCGGAGCGGCTGGGTCGCAGGTGAGTACCCACGGATCGCAGCGCCGGCCCAGGTTGCCGGCGAACTGACCGTTGGGTACCGCGAAGTCATTTCCGGACATGATTTCCGGCAGAGTGATGAACGCTGGCAGCCCGCTTGGGTTACCGCGCTCGATCAGATGGCGGAGGGCAGAGGCGAAGTGGGGTCGGTCGTTCGGCGCCCCGAGGCGGACGGTTTCGGTGTTCGCTGGTTGGTGCAGATACCCCGTGAACACCTGATAGACACTGGAAGCGTGGGAGTGGTCGCCGGTGGTGACCGAACGCAAGATGCAGCAGTGGTGTGCCAGTCGGGCGACGCGCGGCATCAATCCGCCCACGGTTAGCCCCGTGACACTCGTCCGAATAGGCCCGAAGATACTCCGGACCTCCGCCGGCGCGTCCGGCTTCGGGTCCCACGTATCGTGTTGTGATGGTCCACCGCACAGGAAGAAGATCAGACACCGCTTCGCCTGGCCGGCACGTGCGGGAGAGTTCGCTGCTTGTGCGGCCAGCCCGCGCCACAGATCGGGAAGAGTCAGCCCCAACGCACCCAGCGCACCAACTTGAAGTACATGGCGGCGGGCGGGGCCAGAACATGTCGTCGCAGGAGCAATGAGATTTCCCAGCGACATCAGAGGCTCCGCAGGCAGAGAAGAAATTGTGGCAGGAATGTCGAGATTACGTGATTCTGGCGAATAACGCAACGACAAACGTGTTGTTAAGGCCGTCGCTCCGCACGTATGCGTGTCTCGGCTGAAGACGGTCACTCCGAACAAAGCCGCGGCGATGGCTGGAACTTCACGCCGCCGGACTACCCAGAGCCGACCGCCGCGAGCAATTCCCGCAATCGTTCTCGTGTCTTTACCAACTGCTCGGGCGGGTACGGCCATTGTTCCAAAATGACCGCTCCAGCGAATCCGCGTTCGTGAAGTCGTCGCACGAGCGCACGCAGGCCGCGATCATCTGTCGCGGATGGGCCAGTGAACAGCGGGAGGTGCGAATCGTGGTCGCCCCAATTTTCGTGGGCGTGCCAGTGAATGATCGGGAAGTGATCGCCCAACAGATCGATGAACCGAACATAATCGTTGCGTGTCGCGGCGTGCAAATTCGCGTGTCCGCTGTCCAGGCACAAGCCAACGCGTCCTTTGGCTTCGGCGACTCCCGACAACACACCGAACACGGCGTTGATGCAATCCGGCGATGTGGCAGGAGTATTCTCCAAACTCAGTTGCAGGTGTGCCCGCGCCGCCTCGGCGAGAAGCGGACCGAGCGATTCCGCGAAGGGTTTCGCGTCGTGTTCGGGAAAGAAGTGCAAGTTCACCAGCCGGGCGCCGATTTCGCCACCAAACTGGATACTCCGGCGAATTGCCTCGGCTCCGTCGCGGGTGGTTGGGTCAGCAGCGTGCGGCGAGTGGATGCTGAACGCCATCTCGCCCGACTGCGCAACGCAACGAAGTTCCGCTTTCTCGCGTTCGGTCGTGTCGGCCTCGCACCAGCCGTTCGCGCCGCGATCACTGAACCACTCGAATGCGTCGAACCCGTGCCGTCGGGCGAACTCGTACGGCACGCGAGCCGGCGCGTGCTTGCTCGTCTGGTTTCCGACGCGAATGTGCATTGCAATCAGGCCAGTGCCGTGAGTCGGTGTGGGACGGAACGTCGAGTACGGCACACTTGCAGTGGAATCATTTCCTCTTCGGATCGAACATGACGCCATTTGCCAACACAATCCTGAGGTCTGGTCGGGCCTTCGCGAGTTTCTTCCCTCCCGCTTCGGTCACTTTTGTGTTCACCAGATCCAGGTGCACCAGGGATGTGATCTTGGCGAGAGTCAATACGCCGTCGTCGGTGATGGCGGACGAACCGAGGCTCAAAACGCTCAGATTGGGACCTTTCAAGAGGTGGACCAGACCCGCGTCCGTGATCTGGGTTCCCCTCAGATGAAGATCCCTGAGATTGCGAAACTGACTGAGGACTTTGAGATCGTCATCCACTATCGTCCCGCCTTCCAGGGTCAGACCGACAAGCTTCGGGAACGTGGCTGCCACCTGGAGCAGGTCTCCGTTGGCAGCGGGTGAACTTTGTACATACAGGGACATCAGCGGGAATCCCGCCAGCTTTTCCAATCCCTTTTTCGTCACCTTTCCAGAATCGCCAAGACCGTTGAGGTGCAGGCTCGTAAGTGGGGGAAGGTCTTTCAACCGACCGAGGATCGCGTCGTCAGCAGTCTTGGCGGAACACCACAACATTTTCAAGTTCGTGAATTTCTTGAGTGCATCGATCGTATTCGATGTCAGTTCGATCCCCGGGCATTGAATACTCGTCACTGTGCTGGCACAGGGGAACTTGGCAAGTTGAGTGAGTTGGTCATCGGTCAGGGCGAAGGTGGGACACCAAAGGGTCCGCAAGGTTGTGACACTCGCCAATGACGGGAGCAGGATCTCATCGACGAACGTCGGCGAGGATTTGTTGGACTCGACGTAGACACCCGTGATGGCGTACCCATCGGCGGGGAGGGGATCGTCCGGCCCGATGCTCTTCACTTTCCAGGGGGTGCCAGGGACGGTCGATTGAATTTCCAAACGCGCGTATGTATGCAATGCCTGAGCCGCTTGCCGGAGTCCAATGGCCTTGGGTTCGACAACCTTCGCCGTATCCTTGCTTTCGCGCTCCTTCCACTCCTTCTCCAAGGCCGTCGCCAAATCGTCCTGCTTCATCCTCAGATACACCGTAAGGGCTGCCTTGTAAGTCTTCCGAAGCTCTTCAAGTGGAGCCTTCATCATCTTCTGCAAGCTTGCGGGCGCTGTTGCCGGCAGAATCATGTCATCCTCGAAAGCCTTCCGCTGGACCTTGAGTTCATCCAGTCGCTTCTTGTTTCCCGCGTTCCTCGCCTTGGTTTCTTCGGCATCGAAGTATTTCGCAACGGCCATCCTGGCCTTCATCATTTCCTTGTCGTAGGTCGCCTTCGCCTTCTCCCACTTGTCCGCGGTGGGGTCGTCCGCTCCGCCTCCTTGAGCCGAATGGAGAAGCAACGCCAGAATCGCGCCCAGAAAAAGAATCGAGAAATGCCGCATTGACTGACCTCCTCGGCAAAGGAGCTATGAAGCAAATTGATCATACGAAACGTATCAGCAGGAGATAGGAGTGTCAATCGTGCGTGAGTACCACCCGTGGCCCCTTTCGGCCCGCAGAGTCGCGGATCAACCGACGCGAGTTCGACTGCGGCAGTCAGAGGTGAACCTTCTCTCTCCACCCACTGTCGGTTGGGGACAATCACTTTGTGGAAGAACGCGATCTTTCCCCATACCGGAGCGTAAGTATGCCCCAACAACGTGAGATTCGCGCCGACTTCGACTGCGAGACCATCGTCATCTATCAAGCCTACGCGCCGAAAATCGCCGAACTCGCCCTGGAGGCACAGCGATTCGTTCCTCCGTTCTCCTTTCACCGCATGACCTGGATCAAGCCATCGTTTCTGTGGCTGATGCACCGCAGTAACTGGGGCCAGAAAAGCGGGCAAGAACGGATCCTCGCGGTGCGGGTCAAACGGAGCGGATGGGAAAAGGCATTATCGTTGGCCATCCCAACGTGTTTCGAGCCGGGAGACTTCGCTTCAGCGTCCGAGTGGGCCAAGCAATTCGCGGTCGCAAAGGTGCATGTGCAGTGGGATCCCGAGCGGTCGTTGCGTGGGGCAGGTTTACCTCACTCCAGTATCCAGATCGGTTTGAGCCGACACATTATCCGAGAGTATGTTGAGGAGTGGATTGTCGGCATTGAGGACTACACGCCCCGCGTTCGAAAGATTTACGACTTCCTTCGGTCGGGACAGGCTGACAAAGCCAAGCGACACCTCCCGCCCGAACAAGTGTATCCGATGAGCACGATTCTCGGATAGATCGTGAATTGTGAAGCCCCAAGCAGACCCACCCCCAACCCTCCCTGCAGGGAGGGGGTCAATCACCGCCCGCCAGCGGAATCGCTGGTTGTTGACGACGAGGAGCCGCCAGCCGCGCCAGTCCGCCGCCATACCTCAACCCACTTCGCGGTGCTCGCTTTGTCCCGTTGCGGGTTTGTCGCGGTCCACGAAGCGCACTTTCACCGTCGGGCCTGCGATGTGGTGCAGCAGATGCTTGGGGATGTGGCAGCGGATCACCACTTCGTTCGAGTCGTCGCGGAATTCCTGACGATACACTTCCGCGTGTGCGTTCAAGAATGCCAACACGCGGCCATTGCCCGCGCTCGTGATGATTTCCGCTTCGGCGAAGTTTTCCGCCAGTGCTTCCATCACCGCTTCTTCCAAGTGGTCGATGCCCTCCCCACTCAATCCGCTCACGGCAACCGCGCGCGGATGATGGGCTTCGAGCACGGTGAGCAATGAGCGATCCGCCAACTTGTCGATCTTGTTCAGTACAAGCAGAGTCGGCTTCTGGTCGCACTCCAGTTCCTTCAAAACCGCATTCACCGCCCGGATGTGGTCTTCCGCTTGCGGACTGCTGGCATCGACCACGTGCAAAAGCAACTTCGCGTGCCGCGCTTCCGAGAGCGTCGCCTTGAACGACGCGACCAGGTGGTGTGGCAAGTCGCGAATGAAGCCGACCGTGTCCGAAAGTAATACACGGCCCCAGTCGCGGATGTGCCACTGCCGCGTGCGTGTGTCGAGCGTCGAGAAAAGCTGGTTTTTCACATACACGCCGGCCTTGGTCAGCGTGTTCATGAGTTGCGATTTGCCCGCGTTCGTGTAGCCCACGAGCGAAACCGTGTGCTCCTCGCTGCGGGTCTTCACTTCGCGTTCTTTGCGTGCGAGTACCTCATCCAACTTGTGCTTGAGGTCGCGAATGCGCGTGCCGACAAGCCGGCGGTCGCTTTCGAGCTGCGTTTCACCCGGTCCACGCAGGCCGATTCCGCCACCCTTCTGACGCGACAAGTGCGTCCACATCTGCTTGAGTCGCGGAAGCGAGTATTCGAGCTGCGCCAGTTCCACTTGCAACTTCGACTCGGCCGTGCGCGCCCGGCTGGCGAAGATGTCGAGGATGAGTTCGCTGCGGTCGAGTACCTTCACGCCCAGCGACTTCTCCAGGTTGCGCGCCTGCGCTGGTGAAAGGTCGTTGTCGAAGATCACCACATCCGCGTCGGCGGATTCGACCAGCTCGTGAAGTTCGCCGAGCTTGCCGGTACCGATGTAGGTGGCGAGCTGGATGTCCTGCCGCTTCTGCGTGAGTTCGCCCACTACTGCAGCGCCTGCGGATTCCACTAAGCCGCGAATTTCATCGCAGGGGTCGGCCTCGTTCGGCCACGGCCGATCCGGGAGCGACACGCTCACGAGTACCGCCTTCTCACTGGCGACCGAAAGATTGTCCCGTTGGGTGTCGAATGCCTTACTGATGATATTCCTCCGACACGAGGGCATGCCGGTGCATTGTACCGTGGAGATCCGTCTTGGCGAACCCCGCCCGCAAGGACGGTGGGTGGCATGCTCGCACCCACCGTCCTTGCGGGCGGGGTTCGCCAAAAACACTACGACCCGACCGGGATTAGACATCCCGGTCGGGCCGTGGGTTCACGATTCCGATCGTCTGGCGACGAGGGTCATATTCGTTATTTCCCCTCACCGCCGGGCAGGAGCGGGACTTTCGGCATGGCGATTTCACCCTTGCCGGAGAATATCGGGTTGACCGTAAGACTGAACGTCTTGCGGTCGGGGTTGAGCTTATAGGTGGCACGGATATCGGCGGTGTTAGCCGCGATACCGGGCATCACCTTCTCAGTGGCCTGAGCCACCACGGGCAGCGCTGGGCCGCCAGAGGTCGCGATGGGCGAAGCCATCGTGGAGCCGGCTAGACCGAAGCCACCGCCAAGCCCAGAGATGCCCGTGGTCAGGGCTGCGCCGGTGGCCTCGGAACGAAGATCCAGCGTGTTTACTTCCTCCGACACCTCGGCCAGCGTGGTCCGCGAGCCGCCATCGAGTTTAATCTCGTGCGATTTCCCGTCAAGCGTGACGGCAATCAAGTCGCTGGTCTCCTTCGGCGTGCCCTTGAACTTCGTGACGAAGATCTGGGCTTTGCCGCCAATCGGCCGACCGTAAGCCTGCTTCACGGTCACCTTGTACGTTCCGTTGAAGGCGCTCGCGGCGGTGTAAATCTCGGAACGATCGTCGTTCCGCTGCGAGAGGATGTCCGCCTTCAGCACCCCACCACCAGTGGTTCGCGTGTTGGTTGCGGACGCCACCGAGCCAGACGGTTCCGCGACAATGAGGTCGAGGTCCGCGTTGCCCTGCCAGCGCAACTCGATGACGAGATCGCGTTGGTTCTGCTCGGTGATGGTCTTGGTCAGCATGGTGACATTCTGACCAGCGGCCTTCAACTTGGCTTCCAGTTTCGGCAATCGCTCGTTCACCTGCTTGTGGTAGTCGATGCCATCGCTGGTGTTCCAGTCGCGTTTGAGCAGGTTGTCCGCAGCCCACATCACCGCGTCGCTCTTCACGTCGGTGGCGAGTTCGGCGTAAGCGAGCGCGTTGGCGTAGGGCGTTGGGTCGTTGGGGCTGCATTCAGCGGCTCGCTTGCAGAACGCGACCGCCGCGTTGTGGTTCTTCAGGTTGGCTTCGGCCTTCGCGGCCTTCAGATACGCCTTGGCGCTGGTCGGGTCGAGGTCGATGGCCGAGACCGCCGCGCGTTCCACTTCGACGGGGCTTCCACCAGCAGCCTGAAGGGCGATGGCCAGAGCCTCGTGTGCCCAGTCGTCGGTGGCCAATCCCTTACGGAGGTTACCCTTGAGGATTTCCACCGCGGAGTTGTACTCGTCGAACTCCATGAGGAACTCGGCACACGCGACAATCAGACCCGGATCGGTAACAGTCGCTTCAATCGCCTTATTCCACATCGTCTTCGGGTCGTTGCCGATCTTCTTGAGTTCCGAGGCGACGTCGATCTTCGGGTTGATCGGCGTGACCGCGGCCACCGCGACAGCCTTCGGCGGATTAACCTTCGGCGGATCAACCTTCGGCGGATCTTGCGGCTTGGGCGTATTCGGCCCGATCACCACCCGCTGGTCGCCCGGCTTGGGAGCGGCAGCGAAACCATCGCCCTGCTTCTTCAACTTGATCGAAGCGGCCGAGTGGTAACGGCTGGTCCCGCGGACAATCAGTGCTCGTGCGGGCGGGTAGTAACCGAGCGAGTTTAACTGCGCCGCGGTCAGGAGCGGCGTATCGTCCATACCTTCGCCGGGCATGGGCGCCATCCCCGGTAGGTTAGCCCATTCACCCTTGGCGACGGTTTGCATGATGAGCGACATGAGCAACTGGCTCTGGTCGCCACCTTGGATACCAAACTGACCGCCGAGGTTACCGAACTGGCCGAGGTTACCACCGCCGAAGCCGGCGAACCCACCACCAAACCCACGGTTCGCGGCATTACCCAACTGGTTGGCGCCGTTGCCAAACGGCCCGAGTTGACCACCACCACCCTGGTTCAGCGGGTTACCACCACCGCCGAAACCAAAGCCAGCGAAGCCACCGAGGTTCTGGAGCCCGCCACCGAAGAGCGTGGCCTGTCCGAAGATCGCCAGCGTCTGGTTCTGGAAGAACAGGTTCTGGAACAGAAGCTGTTGGTTCACGGCGCTGGGAATCGGAATCGCCAGATCCGCCACCGGGAACACGCGTGTCACCTTCTCTTCCAACCGGCGGTTGAAGGTGGTGATCTCGATGTAGTCTGGGCGAACGATAAAGGTCGCGTTCATGGAAAGGAGCACGATGTCCAGGAAGTTCCCGAGCTTCAGCCCGCGAAGGACCGTGGACGCCAGCTTGGGCTTCTCTTCCTTGATGTTCGGCTGGCCATCAGCCTTGAAGTATTCCTCCATGATCACGAAGGTCACCTGGTGTTTCTTCGACAAATCCTGAAGCAGCTCGAACAGCGGGATGTCGTTGATGTTGCCAGCTGGCGGCTGCACTTCGGCGTTCTCAAGAAGACTCTTGAGTTGAATCTGCGTCTGGCTTGGGGTGGGCCCCAGGTTGGAGTTCAGGTACGCATCGCGGCGCAGCGTGGTGAGTTCACGCCACACGGCGGCCGGCGGGAAGTGCACCGGCGGTTCGTCGGGATAGGGGACGTGCGACTTCTCTGCCTGCATCATCGCAAGAAGGAAGCGATCCTGACGCAGACGAGTCAATTCCCGCCACTCGCGCAACTGGGTGGCTTGCTGGCCAATAATGTAGCTCGCGGTGGCCTGCGGTGGAACTGGGAGCCCCTTCACGATCTTCTCTTGGATCATCAATTGTGCTTCCTGATAAGCCAGCTCATAGCGAGCTTCCTTCATCAGTTGGCGGAACTGGCTGATCCGGTCCTGGTCGCGAGCAAGCTCTTCCTGGCGGCGATCGAACTCGTTGAGCCGCTGCCGGGTCCGGGCAATCGCCTGCCGTTCGGCGTCGGCCTGCCGCTTGATCTCGGCACCCTTGACGAACACTTCACGCATCACGGCTTCAAGGTCCGCCACCATCTGCCGACGAGCGTCATTACCGATCCCGTCATAGCCGAGGATTTCGTCGCGTTGACGCTTCAAGTCCTGGTAGGCGGCATCGGGATCGGTACGGAGCAGTTGCCGGGCGCGGCGAACGGTCGCATCCACGAGCACCTTATACCGCTGTTCCTCGATCTGCCGACGAGCCTGAGCTTCCTTCAAAAGATCCGCGGCGGCAGCGGGATTCGGCGGAACGACGCCCGGACCAGGCGGGGCCGGCGGATCCGCGGCAAGCTTGGGATCTTGCACGACGGCGCGAATCGCATCGGCGTTCACCTTGAGAGCACCGGTCTTGGCCGCGACCTTCTTGGCCAGTTCGGTCTTCGATACCTTGCCGGCTCTCATCTTGGCGACGAGCGTGGCACCCGAGTTCGCTTCCTTGTCGGTCGGGTCCACCTTGAGCGCGGCCGCGTAAAGTTTCTCGGCCTCATCGAGCCGGTCCATGCTCACGGCCCAGACCGCTTGTGTGAGGAACTCTTCGCGGTAGAGTTTCACTTGCGTGCTCGCCAGAGCGAGAGCACGGTCGGATTGCAGCATCGCGGGCGCGTCCTTGTGCGGAGCACTCCGCCACTGGGTCAGCATCAGGTTGAGGAAGAAGTGGTCGACCTGCGGGGCGGGCAGCGGTTGGCTGAAGTTCAACGCCACCGCCTTACCATTGAGCAGACCATTGACGGTCGCGGTCAGGTTGACGGCGGCCGGTTTGGCGACTTTACCCATCACAAGCGTCGCGCGGTCGGTGCGGAGCGGCGGCAACTTGGTCGGATAGGATTCTCCGACTTCGTCGCCGAACTGCCACTTCTCCGGCTTCACGACCGGCACAGCCATCGCGGTCTTGAGACGATTGATAAAGTCCGCCTGGCGAGCAGGAATACCGAGATCCTCCTCCACCCGCACCACAGCGCCCCCAGTCAGCATACAGAGCCCGTGCAGGTTGTTGGCGTCAAGCTTAAGCCCCAGCGGAACAGCGAAGAAGTAAACATCGTTGAGATCCATCCGGTTGCCAAGAGCAAGGCGGTCGGCCTCAGTGACCGGGTTGAACGCGCTTTCACCGTCGCCGAGATACAGCACCACTTGGTGCCGGGCGCGGTTCGGAGTGAGCGTGGCGAGTGCCTTTTCCAGGCCGTTCTTGAGATCGGCGGCGCCAGAGCCGTACTCCGTTTCGGTGAGAGCGGCCGTGGCCTGCTGCACATCGGCGGAATTCACCGGCTGGAAGTTCTTGGTCAATGCCCGCGTCGCGGCCGGAGTGCTGAGCGTCCAGATGCTCATGCTGTCGCTGGGCGTGAGATTGGCGGCCAGCGCGGAGATGATCTGCCGGGCTTGCTTCAGCGGCCTGCCTGCCTGGCTGGCGGTGGTGTCCACAATGACCAGCACATCCTGCGGCCGTGGGGCCGGTGCGGCGACGGAGGGCTGAATCTGCCAGGCGAAGAGTAATTCGCCGTCCCGCGGCTGATACGTCAGCACGGGCACTTTGCTGAACTTGTTGACGGCTATGTCGCCGACAAGCCGGGCCCCGTCGGGGCGAAGATCTGGCTCGGCGGGAGCGACCGGTTTGGTACCGAGGCGCATGTCGCCGAAGAGAGTGGTAGTGACCGCTGCGAGGGTCGCCAGCACCCCCAACAGCGCCGGCACAAGCCGCAACCGTTTCAGGAAGGTCATTGCCCAGTCGCTCCTACAGGTGGGGCATCCGGCGACGCGGTCGGACGGCCCGGACAAAGACAAACTATAGCCCGATTGTACGCGATAGCACGATGTTAACGCTACCGGGAAGTGTTTGGGGTTTCGTGTTTTGCATTCTGCATTTCGTTTTGGTTTACCCGCCGTGATGCCGCAGGAGTCAGAACCGAAACACTCAACATCAAACATTCCCTCCAGGCTAATCTAACCGGTTTAACGTCACCCCCGACCGGACGTTGGCGACTTCACCCAAACCAGTGACAAGAAAGCCAGTTATGGCCCATTTTTATGGTGGAATCGGCACGACCGGTTGGGGGATTTTGATTTGACTTACCCATTCCGCGGCCTACCTTCCCGATGGGGCAATTGATTCAGGCCCGACCGCAGGAGCATTCCCCCGGGCCGCATGAATCGAGTCCTGAGCATACACTCCCCCGTTTGAGCGGGGAGGCATCAATTGCCCGTACCGCGTTCGCACCGGTTCCGGGTGGACGCCCTCCGTAATTTACCCAATCAACCGGACATGGCTAACCCGAATCTACCGGCCGATCAACCTCCGCCTTCCATCTCGGCGGCGGAGCTTCGTCGCCGCCTGCTCGCGTCCACTCCACCGCCGCTCGCCGCAACGGCCTCCACGCCCGAGCCGGGCGAGGAAGTTGCAGAAGACGCATCCGCAGAGCCGCCGGGCAGTTGGAACGGTACCCAGGACTTGCTGGCTCGCCTCCGGATGCCCGGCAAGTCCGGGTCGGTGCCTGTGCCGACTTCCCGGCCTGTACCCACTGTGCCGACTGTGCCGGCGGCGCCGATTCCAACCGTTCCCGATCCACTACCCAGTCGCACGCCGGTCAACCGCCGTACTCCCGGCCCCGTGAACCCGCCCGTGAATCAGATGTACGGCAGTTCCGCCAGCGCCATCGCCGGTGCGCTGAGTCACCTCGCTGATCTCACGCTTGGTGCCAGTCGCGGCGACGATTCGGCACAGGGCGAGATTCAGCGCCTTCGCGCCGAGAACAACGAGCTGCGCACACTTCTGGAGGAGATGAAGCACCTCCTGCAGGAAGCCAGCGACGCGGAGCAGCAACTCACGATCAAGGAAAAGGAATTCGAAGCCGTTGTGACGGAGAAAGATTCGCAAATTGAAGAATTGAGCGCGCAGCTCGGCGCCATTGAGGAGCAAATTGCCAAGGGCGAGCTCGCTCCTCCCCCGCCGGTCCCCAAGACGCGCAGCGAACTGGAAGAGTGGGGCGACGAACTGGAAAAAGAAAGCTCCAAGCTGGCCCAGGAGCGGAAGCGGCTGGAAGACGACCGCCGCCAGCTGCGCGAGGACGAGGAAGCTCTCGAAAAGCAGATGCGCGACATGGAAGTATCGATGGCCCGCGAACGGGCACTCCTGGCGCGTCAGGAAACCGAATTGAAGCGGCTCAGCGCGGAAATTCAGCACGAGCTGGAAATCCTCCAGCGCGGCGACGCAGGGCTTCGCGAACAGATGGCGAAGTTCCAGCGCCGAGCGCAGGAAGTGATGACCAAGCCACCCGGAGGTGGCCCGCCAGGGCGACGGTGAGCACGTCCGAAGAAAGAAATGAGCCGCAGCTGACGCAGATAAAACGGATCAAGACACGAAGACAGAGATTGTCTTCAGATCTGTGTTATCTGCATCCTCTGCGGCTCTTCTGCTGCTCCGCTCCTCAATGAACCACCCGGACGGATCACATCGCCGACTTCGTTCTCGTTAAAGGTGTGATGACCCCGCGCTGTTCCGCGGTGGTTCTCGCCGCGACCCAACCCACAACAAGAACGCGCCGAGCAAGCCGAACATCACCACCGCCAGCACCTTCGCCCACCCTACTTCATCCGGTTTCCACTCCTGTTTTCCGGTCTTTGCGTTCGTCTCACCGAAGATGTGCAGACCGAGGTTCAACGCTTGCTGCAACTCCGGCACGAACGCCGCAAATGCGATAATCAGTCCGCATAGTGTCCCGCCTGCGATGTAGCCGCTGGAGAGCAAGACCCCGGGACTGGTTTCCGACTCGGCTTCGTTCCTGGGCTTTCCGCGAATCCTGTCCGCCACCAACCGCACCATACCGCCAATGAAGACGGGTGCGGTCGAGCTGAGCGAAATGTACATCCCCACGGCCACGGGCAGCGCCGAGACGCCGCACAGTTCCAGCCCAATCGCAATCATGACGCCGGTGATAATGAGCGACCACTGAAGCGTGCCGCCGAGAATGCCCTTAATGATGTTGGCGAACAACCCCGGCTGCGGAGCTTCCGTGAAGGCCTGTGGAGCGTCATTTCCGGCGTCGTCCTTCTTCACGCGCCGATTGATCGGTACATCCGCCAGATAAACTGGATGCCCCGTGTCGTCCACGAGATAGCGACCCGGTTTCAGTTTCTCGTAATCACCTCCGCGGTTCGTGTAATCTCCCTCGCGAACGTGAACAACGCGATATTCGTTCGTGTCCGCCTGCCAACCGGGGAACGTCTTTCCACTCGGTTCGGATCGCGGCTCCTGATCGTGATTGTGCGGCTTGCCGGGTTTCTCTCGGGGCGCATCGTCCGGCACGTCCAGCACCACCGTTTTGGGGAAGTCCTGCGTGGTGTAATGCGTGCCGGCTTCGTTCAACTTGAGCATCGTGAAGCCAATCACCAGCGCCGACGTCACCGCGCCGATGAGGATTGCCCATTGTTGCTTCGAGGGCGTCGCACCGACGAGGTAACCGGTTTTCAGATCCTGCGAGGTGGTTCCACCGTTGCTCGACGCGATGCAGACCACTGCTGCAATGGTCAATGCCGTGAGCCATTCGCTCGGCTGCGTGCGGCCGAGGATGAGGAAGATGAGGCACACCAACAGCAATGTGGCGATAGTCATGCCGGAGATGGGATTCGACGAACTACCCACTTCACCAGTAAGCCGGCTGGAAACCGTGACAAAGAGGAAGCCAAACAGGAGAATCATGACCGCGCCGAGTAAACCGAAGAGATTCAGCCCCAAGCCGAGTTGCGGAACCGCGGCAAGGGCCAGTACGAGCACCAGACTGCCATAAATCACCACGGTCATGGGCAGATCGCGCTCGGTGCGCGGAACTACCGCGGAATTAGCTGCGCCGTTGGCGGTGCGGCTGGCACGCAGATCGCGCAAGCCAGCGGCGATCGAGCCGATGATGAGCGGCAGTGCCCGGCACATGCTGATGATGCCTCCTGCTGCGACCGCTCCCGCCCCAATGTATTTGACGTAATTCTCCTTCAGTTCGCCCGGCCCCATGTTCCGAATCAAACCGGAGTTCTTCGCGTCCTTCGGTTCTACTTCGTTCCATTTCGCCGGTGCTACCGGTTCGGTGAGTTTCTCGCCGATTGTGGCGATTAGCGGTCCCATCATGAAGTACGAGAACACGGCGCCGGCCATCATGAGACATGCGATCCGGGGACCGATCAGGTAGCCCACGCCGATCAACTCCGGTGCTAATTCACCACCCAGTTCCGCACCCTTCAAGCCGCTCTTCGTACCGGTCGTTGGATTCGTCGTATAGAGCTTGATCGAGGGGGTTTCGGCCCACAGCGCTGTCGCCTTCGTGAGGAACTTGTAGACGAGAGCGATTCCGAACCCGATGAACACCATTTTCGCCGTCGCCCCGCCCTTCTCGCCCGCAATCAAAACCTCTGCACACGCCGTTCCTTCAGGGTAGATCAGTTTGCCGTGCTGCTTGACAATGAACGCACGTCGTAGCGGAATCATCATCAGGATGCCAAGGATTGCGCCGAGCACGGACACCGTCATCACCCGAACCCAGTGCATCTCGAAACCGAGCAACAGGAGCGCCGGCATCGTCACGCCAACCCCGAACGCAATGCTCTCACCGGCGCTGCCAGTGGTCTGGACGATGTTGTTTTCGAGGATGGTGGCCTTCCGCACTTTGAAGGCTTTGGAGAAGACGCGGAACAGCGTGATTGAGAGTACCGCGATGGGCACGGACGCCGAAACCGTCAGCCCGACTTTCAGCACGAGGTACAGTGACGAGGCGCCGAAGATGATGCCGAGCACCCCGCCGGTGAGAACGGTCGGCCAGGTAAACTCCGGCGGCGATTCCGACGGCGGAATAAACGGCTGATGTGCTGAATTCGTTCCGGGCGATGCGCCAGGAAGTTCCTCTGGCTGAGACGTTCCGGGCGGCATTTGGTGGTCCTTTGTCCTTATGTCAGTGGTCATTAGTCATTGGTTCTTGACCATTGCCGATACTCCCGGTTGAGATTTGAGATGAGCGAGGAGCAAGGGACGAATGACCAATGACTAATGACTAATGACTAATCACGCTGTTCCCAGCTCGGCGAGAATGGTGGCGGCCTTGTTGGCGTCGGCGACGGAGTCAAAGGTGGCGTAGCCGACGAATTTCCCACCGATAACGGACATCACCAACCCGTGCAGGTTGATGCCGGCCATTTCCCACGCTTGCGTGAGTCGGCCGCTGAGTCCAGCCTTGTCGTCGCCTTCCACACGCATCACGATCGGTTCGCTGACTTCATGCAGTCCGGCGGCACGAGCCGCTGCGAGTTCGCCGTTGCCATGAAGCGGAGCGACATACAGGTCGCCCATGCCCGGCTTTGCCGCCGACCGCTGGCTATAGACGTATTCCAGATGCGCCCCGGCCTCCGCCAGCTTCTTCAGTTTTGCCGCGACGCCGCCCGGCTTATCCTCCACCTCCGCGTGAAAGAGGTGGACCCGCTGCATTTTGAAGCTCATGAGAGTTGCCCTCCTGATTGGAGCGGCCGCGAAGCCCGATTAGGGTTGGCCGCATTCGTCAATGGAATGTCGCGATGCCGCTTCGAGTGAAGTGAAACCGGCGACGAGTCTTCCATTCGCGATGATAACCCTGGCATCGTGCTTTGCAACCGTGTAGGTTCTGTGAATCCGCCTCTCGCTTTCAACCGAGGTCCGCATGCGCAGGTTTGCACCGCTCGTTCCGATTGTCATTGCCTTGTCACTGCCTTTTTTGCCCCTACGAAAAGCCGACGCGATTGATCCGCAGAATAACACGAAAGCCGAAACTCAAAAAGCGATCGTATTCACAAATACCACTCTTTACACCGCGACGGAGGACAAGCCCGTCGTTGGTGGGTCCATGCTTGTGAAGGATGGGAAAATCGCCGCTCTGGGCACGGCAAAGGACAAGTTCGATGTCCCGGAGGGTGCAGAGGTCATCGATCTGAATGGTGCCGTGATCATTCCTGGTCTTGTCGATACGCATTCTCACGTTGGGGTGTGGAGTCGGCCCAGCGTATCGGCGAATGCCGATGGCAACGAGATGAGCGGACCCGTGCAGCCCGCCGTGCGTGCAATTGATTCGTTCAACCCCGATGACCCAGGTATTCGGATGGCTCTCGCGGGCGGCGTGACAACCGCCAATGTGATGCCCGGCTCCGGCAATGTCATCGGCGGTCAGACGGTTTATCTGAAGTATCGCGGCCGCAGTATCGAAGAGATGCGAATTACGGGCCGACTCGGGGACAAGGAGATTCTCGGCGGTCTCAAGATGGCCAACGGCGAGAACCCCAAGGGTTATGGCCGCACGAAGCAGCAAGCCCCGTTCACGCGCATGAAGGTCGCGGCGCTGCAACGCGAGACATTCCAGAAAGCAAAAGAATACAAGGCCAAGAAAGACGCAGGCGGCAAGGTCGATCGCGATATTGCACTGGAGCCGATCGTAGAGGTACTCGAAGGCAAGCGCACCGTTCATTTCCACTGCCACCGTGCCGACGACCTGATCACAGCGATCCGCATCAGTGAGGAATTCGGCTTCGAGCTGGTGCTGCAGCACGCAACCGAAGGCTATCGCGTCGCGGATGTGCTCGCGAAAAAGAAGATTCCTGTTTCGCTCACGCTCGTGGATAGCCCGGGCGGCAAGGCCGAGGTAATGGGACTCCTCGAAGAGAACGCGGCCGTTCTGGAAAAAGCCGGCGTGACGGTGACGATCAATACCGACGACAGTATCACGGAGTCGCGGTTTCTGCTGCGCACCGGTGCGATTGCCGTTCGCGGTGGAATGAGCGAATCGGCCGCCCTGAAGACTCTCACCATCAACGCGGCGAAGCTCCTGCACCTCGATCACCGGCTTGGCTCTCTCGAAGCGGGCAAGGACGCGGACTTCGCGATTCTCAGCGGCGCACCGTTCAGCGTTTACACACGCGTGGAGCAAACCTGGATCGATGGGAAGAAGGTCTTCGACGCGAAAAGAGATGGTGCGTACCAAACCGGCGGATTCGCCCTGTCCGCTGGTGAGAAGTTACCGATTATCGCGTCGGTCAAAGGACCGAAGGCTGTGACCCCGCCTGTCGTGAAGACTAACGGCCAGCCAGGGGCGCCGAAGCAAACCATTATCCTCGCCGGGCGAATTCACACTGCAGTCGGGCCACCGCTCGAACGCGGAGCTGTGGTCATTGAGAATGGACGAATTGCTGCTATCTGGAAAGAAGAGGAGGTCAAGATTCCCAACGATGCGGCTGTCCTGACGGTCGCGGAGGTCACACCGGGGTTGATCGATTCGTTCTGTGTTGCGGGACTGAGCGGGGCGTGGAACGTCCCGGCCGACCAGGATCAGGACGAACTCAGCGATCCTAATCAGGCGGATTTGCGCGTCCTCGACGGCTTCAACCCGCGTGAACCGCTCATCGACTTCGAGCAAGCCAACGGCGTGACCGTCGTTCACGCAACTGCCGGCCGTCGCAATCCGCTTGCGGGGAGCAGCGGCGTCTTCCGTACAGATGGCGTGACCGTTGATCGCTGTGCCATTACGCCGGTGGCGGCAGTTCTAGTGAATCTGGGCGAAGAATCGAAGGGGAAGACGCCGACGACACGGATGGGCGTTGCTGCGCTCGTGCGGAAAGCATTCGCCGATGCGGATGCGTACCGGGCGAACCCCGCCCGCAAGGACGGGGGTGGCGCGAAGAACACCAAGCTCGAAGCACTCGTTCCGGCTCTGGAAGGGAAAGTGCCGGTGTATTTCGCCGCCCATCGCAAGGACGACATCCAGACCGCTCTGCGGATCACGCGTGAATTCAAACTCAAGCCAGTGATTGCGCTCGGCACGGAAGCCTACCGCATGATCGACGAGTTGAAGCAGGCTGGCGTGCCGGTGGTGGTTCATCCCACCATGCAGCGAGCCGGAAGCAACATCGAAACGCTTCACTCCTTCACCGGCAACGCCGCCGCACTCGACGCCGCGGGCATTCCGGTTACGATTTGCACCGGATTCGAGGGTTACGTTCCCAAGACGCGCGTGTTGCGTTATGAAGCGGCGATGGCCGTTGCCGCGGGGATGGATAAGGAGCGTGCTCTGCAAGCCGTGACGATCAATGCCGCGAAGTTGCTCGGTATCGAAAGGGGGTACGGCAGCATCGAGGTGGGGAAGATCGCGGATCTGGTGCTCTATGATGGCGACCCGTTCGAGCATTCCACGCACGTCACGCAAACGATCATGCGCGGAAAGGTTGTCTACAACCGCAACGACTATTTGAAGCTGCCGTTCGAACGCCGCATTCTGCCGCTCCTTGGCGGCGGAAACGGCGTAGGGTGTTGCATGGGATGGTGAAGTGGCGAACCCCGCCCACAAGGGCGGTGGGTCACCCACTGCCCTTGTGGGCGGTTCGCCGTCACTCCCGCAGGTCGTTCTCGGTGAACAGCGTGAACCCCTGATTTTCCAGCGCCGCGGCGGCATTCTCGAAGTCGTCCACGTACACCGCGATGGCGGTGTTGCCCATCGGCCCGACACCAATCAAAAGCGGATACATGTAGCAGATATCTACTTCAGCCGTGAGAAGCGCCTTGGTAATGGTGAGAAGTGGCCGATCGTCGTCGGGAAGTTTCACCACCAGCAGATCGCTTTCGGTGAACGCGAACTTCGCAGCGGTGAGAATTTCGTACCCGCGTTCGTAGTCGCTGGGCACCAGTCGGATAATGGCGCAGTCAGCCGTTTCCACCACGGTGAGCGACACGACGCGAACATCCGTCTGCTCGAACCGGCGGACGAGATCGAGCAACGCGCCCATACGGTTGGCAAGGAACACATTGAACTGCCGCACACTCGGCCAGTCGCGCCCCTTGGCGGTAGTAAAGTCAACCTCGGCTTCATCGCCGAAACTCATCGGAACTCCTCACCCACAAAAACGCGGGCGTGTGGGAAGATCAGTGTGATTGAAGTGTACCCGGCACGAACCGGGTTGGTCAACGGAAGTGCGATGTGAGAGTAGTTATCGCGGAGCGAACTGAACCGAGTACGATCACAAATCCGCTTGCACCAGCTTTGCTGGCTGCCCCGTGCGTTCAAGGATCACTTCCGCTGCCCGGTAGCCACTTCGAACAGCACCTTCCATCGTTGCCGGCCAGCCGGTTGCAGTCCAGTCGCCCGCCACCACGAGATTCGCCACCGGTGATGCTTGACTTGGCCGCCACCGGTCCACGCCGGGTACCGCGCTGAACGTCGCGGTGTGTTCCGTCACGACCTTGGCTCGTAGTAACTTCGCTTGTGCGATGGGAGGAAAGATCCGCGCGAGTTCTTCCACAACGCGGCGTTGAATTTCGTCACGGCCGAGCCCCTTCAGATCGCGGGCCGCGCTCACGACAATCTGCAGATAGAATTCGCCCGGCGCCACTTCGCCGCGATCGAAGATCCACTGACTGAGGCAATCGATCAGTACGGCGTGTGGCAGTTTCATGACCGAACGGTCGAACCAGAGATGCACGCTGGTAATCGGCGACGGCGTGAGGTTCTTCACATTGCCGAAATACGGCTCCCGCGAAACCAGTTCCTCCGGCAAAAGATCCGTAACGCGGTCGAACGGCACCGCCAGTACGTACCAGTCGGCGGCGAGAGTAGAGCCGTCACGGAGTTCGAGGTGGCGCACAGAACCCACCCCCTCCAACACCAACCGTTTCACCCCCGCATTCTCGCGCACTTCCACTTCATGTGCAGCGAGCCAAGCACGCAGTTCATCGCCATACAGCCGGCCGAGCGGCACCGTCGGCACATGCACGACGAAGCCGTCGCGGTGACGGATGAAGCCATCGCGGAAGACCTTTCGTGCGTATTTCAAGCCAACGCGATCGACCGTTTCATTGAGCGCGCTGGTTAACACGATTCCCCAAAAGCGATCGATTGTGCGGCGATTCTGGCGATGCGCTTCCAGCCAGGGCAAGAGTGGCGGATCGGCGTCGGGTTTTTCGCGTAGCATCGCGGCTAGACCGTAAGCCACGCGGAGCTTATCCCCTGGCGTGAGGTAGTGTGCACCAAAGAGTGCACGGCCAAGGTGAAACGGAGCGGGCCACGGGTCTGCCTTGAAGACACTCACGCGGCGGTTGGGCGTGACGAAATACAGTTTCGGTTGCGGCGCCAGGAGATGTGAAACCCCAACCGTGCGGAGGAAGTGGGCGAGGTTTGTGCAACAACCCATACTCACATGCTGGCACGCATCCACCATCTGTCCCGTCGTGGGGTCGACAAACGACCCCGCCCGCCCACCGAGCCGGTTGCGCGATTCCAGCACCGTCACGCGAAATCCGCGCTGCCCCAGTTCCACAGCCGCAGCCAATCCTGCGAGGCCCCCGCCGATGACAATTGCGCTCTGGCGAACCCCGCCCGCAAGGGCGGTGGGTGGGGAAACCCACTCATCAGGGCAGTGGGTCGCAAACCCCGCCCGCCAGGGTGGTGGATCTGAACCAGGCATCTCACCTCCTCGCCACCCACCGCCCTTGCGGGCGGGGTTCGCCTACAGCAAGCCCCATTTCACCAGCCAGCCGGAGGTACACACTGCGACTTTCCGCCAGCGTGCAACGCGCACGCGGCACGTGAATACGTCGTACGCGCGGCGTTCGATCTCGTCCAGCAACCGGCGGTAGGCGCCACACATGACGTGAAAGATCGCGCGGCCATCGTGCGAGAGCAGCGGAACCAACGCGGCACCGCGGCGGTAGTAGTCGCGGGCACGCGCGACTTGAAATTGCATCAGCACATGAAACCGCTCGGCCGCAGCCGGATCTCGCCACGACTCCGGCGGTGCACCGAATTGCTGCAGTTCATCGGCAGGCAGATAAACACGATCGCGACTGAGATCTTCGCCCAGGTCGCGAAGGATGTTCGTCAGTTGAAATGCGATCCCCGCCGCTTCGGCCGGTGGATCGGTGTCGGTGTAAGTGACGCCGGGCCGCGTGCCCCACACCCGGACACACGCCAAACCCACCGCCGAGGCAACGCGGTAACAGTATCGGTAAAGTTCAGCAAACGATTGCATTCGGACCGGGCCGACGTCGGTTTCCATTCCATCGATGGCGTCGAAGAGAAATCGCGTGGGGATTCGGAATCGGCGAACCGTATCGACGAGCGCGGGGTGAATGGGATGAGAAAACTCGCCCGCGAGAGCCGCCGTGAGGCTTGCTCTCCACGCCGTGAGTTTGCATCTCTTTTCAGCTGGCTCGCCGGATTCGTCGGCGATGTCGTCGGTCACGCGCATGTAGGCATAGAGAGCGTCCATCGCATGCCGACGAGCGGGTGAAAGCAAGCAGAAGGCGGCGGGGAAGGAACTATGAGCATTCGTGGTGATTGTGTGACAGGCGGCAAACGACGTGCGCAAGGATGAAGGACGAAAGACGAAAGATGAAACCGGAACACCCGGCCCGGTGCCAGCATTTACAGTTTCATCCTTCATCCGTCATCCTTCGTCCTTTCAATTCACGGTTGCACAAAGCAGTAGCAGGTTTCCGTGTGCCGTTCTCTATTTCTCCGGAAATCCACTGCACACGGAGACCTGCTACTACTTTGCGCGATTCACTGCCCGAGATTCACACGCACGCGCTGCCCGATGCGGAGTGGTGGCTTGTCGGTCGGGGCCGGATCGTTTACTTCGACGACGACTTCAATGACGCGTGTGTCGCCGCCGAGAAAGTTCTCCGTGTTGCTTCGTTTCAGGAGGAACGTGGTGCCGATACGACGCACGGTGCCGCTATACGTCAGTTTGGGGTCGGAGTGATCGTAGATGGTCACCGTCTTGCCTTGCAGATTGGGACCCACGCGGTGAGCGAATTCCGATTCGATCTCCGCGCGAACCACACGCGGACCTGCCGGGATCAGCCACAGGGCGGGAGTACGCGTGCTCACGCCCATCGTCGTGCCGGGGCCGATCGTCACCTGTTCGATGGTGCCGGGCATTTTCGCTCGCACCACGCACAAATCCACAGCCGACTGGGCTTTGGCCAGTTCCGCATCCGCCTGTTTGACAGCAGCTTCGGCCTCGTCCACCTTCACCTGCGGATTGACCGTCTCAAGCCCGGCGAGCTTCACTTTCGCCAGTTCCCACTCACTCAGCGCCGTGGCGTATTCGGCGTTGGCTTTGAAGTGGTTGGGGTCGTAACGCAACTTCTCAGGCCATTTCTCCATCGGGATATTTTCGCTCTTGTAAAGCGTTTCCAGACTATTCTTGACCAGCCGATAGTATTCGCCGGCCATATCTTTTTTTCGCTCGGCAACCTTCACCGCTTCCTTCATCGCGGACACCTCGGTGTCGTGTTGCGTCACCAACTCCTTCGCTTCGTTCACCTTCGTCTTCGCGTAAGCAACGCCAGCCTTTGCACTTTTGACATTCGCCTCCGGAATGGTTGCGTCAAACTCGTAAAGCGGCTGGTCCGCTTTCACCTCGACGCCATCTTTCACGTGAACCTTCGTGATGACTCCCGATTGCAACACGGGGGGGAGACCGTAATAAACCGGCGGTGGATCGGTGTCCACGGTACCCAAAACTACTGGCCCGCCACCGGAACGCGGAGCGTCCCCGGGTTTGGCCGAAGCATCGGTCGAGGTTCCAGTCAGTGTACGAGCACCAATCAACGTCCCAATGCCGATGGCTATCCCGACCATGAGTGCCAGCGGCCGCATCTTGCGAAGCCATGTCATGGGAATCTCCGGTAAGCGAGCAACGGATCGCAAAACTGGTGGTTGCACTTCTCTGTTCTGCTGATAGTTCACGATCCACAGCTCACTCTGAGGGGGGCAATGACCGCCGTTCCAGGTGGCCATCGTCCAGATGATAGTACACGTCCACAAACGGTAGAATCCGGTGATCGTGGGAAACACACAACACCGATGCGCCGCGCTGGTGGGCCGCGTCGCGCAACAATTCGATGACCTTCTGCCCGTTCTCCCAGTCCAGCGCGCTGGTCGGTTCGTCGGCGAACATGAAGGTGGGATTCTTCACGAGTGCCCGGCCAATGGCAACCCGTTGCTTTTCGCCGCCGGATAGTTGCGCTGGCTTCTTGTGTTTATTCTTCGACAGACCCAATCGGTCGAGCATCTCATCGGCTCGCCGCTGTGCGTCCCCGCTACCAGCCCCATCGCCCCATTTTAGCACTATCTCTAACTGTTGTCGGGCTGTGAGCGCCGGGAACAGGTTGTATCCCTGGAAGATGAAGCCAGCATGCTTGCGCCGGTAACGCTCTCGCTCCTTGGCCGTCATCGACCAGACATCGCGCATCTGCCCATCATCATCCGCATAGACATGGCCGGAATCCGGTTCCAACAACCCCGAGAGTACCGCCAGGAGTGTGGACTTCCCGCTGCCCGACGGTCCCATGAGAAGCGCCAGTTGACCAGGATACAGGTCGAGAGTCACTTCCTGGAGCGCTGCACGCCGAGCCGTACCGTCACCGAAGGTGCGAACGAGTTTCACACCTTGCAGGCTCGGCATCGAACTGCTTCCAGCCCAGGGAATCACGATCTCCTCCAGATTGACCCACTACCCTTGCGGGGTGGGGTTCGCCTAAACCCGCCCTTGCGGACGGGGTTCACCGTAACAAACTCATCGGTTCAATTTGCCGGACACTTCGCAACGCAAAGCAGCCGGAAATCAGCGCCATGCAAATAGTCACCACCGCAGTGCCAAGGAGAACTTCCCAGCGGAGGTCCACATCCGCACCGACTTGTCGAGCACCGGCCCGAAGTCCGAGGCACACGGGATACGCCAGCCCGACTCCAATCACACCCACCCAGAATGACTGAGCGATCACCATGAGCGAAATTCGCCAGCGCGGAATTCCCAACGCCAACAGAATGGCGAACTCCTTGGCATTGGCAACGGTTGCGGAGTAGAGCGTTTGCGCGGTGATGACGGCCCCTACAAACAGACCGAGAAACGCCGCATAACCGATGGCAATGCCGGCTTTCGTGCGAAAGAGCCAGTACACCCGCGAGCGGAGCGAGAACTCGGTCGCGGTGTAAGCGCCCATGTCGTCGCCGTACTTCGCCCGCAGTTCAGCAGCCACGTCCTTCGCGGACTGTGACGATTCGCAACGCACGAGCAAGTACGTCACATGGTCCGCCGGCATGAGGAAACCGAGTAAATGCCGTGCGGTGTAGAGCGAGCAGAACACCCACGGCGCCGCGATACTCTTCAACCCGCGTACCGTGCCGACGAGCTTCACTTCCTTACCGTTGATCTTGGCCTTGCCTTCGGGGTTATCGAGCCCAAGCCGCTTCACGTCCGATTCGTCCACGATGATGCTGTCGGGGAGAGTCAGGGCATCGCGCTGTTCGCGGCTAAGCATCACGGGGGAGCCAGCCGAGTCGTAGTCTTGCTCGCTGCCGAGCAGGAAACAGAGTTCCGTCCCGCCTGCCGGACGCGAGAAGTTGGCGAAGTGGCCGATGTACAGTTCAACGTTGGTCACTCCCGGCGTGCCAGCCACGCGGCTCACGTACGAAATGGGAATGGGTTTTCCGAGGTCCACGCTCTGCACATCCGTGGAACCGACCCAGACATCCGCCGAGGTGTTGTCGATTGGGATCGACGTGATCTTGAACAACCCCAGGAGCAGACCGCACTGGAGTGCGATCAGCACGGCGGAGAACGCCACCGCCAGCACACCGGAAGCGTACCGCGAACGTTCGTGCCAGAGAGTTTGGAGCGCGTAACTCATGGGCAATTCGAGATGGCGAACCCCGGACAGGTTCCACCCCAACCCCCTCCTGATTCAGAATGTGGCATGATCAGACTCATCCGTTCAACTCCCCGCGGGGACCGTCGAACCAGTTTGCGCAGCCTTGGGGCCGCGTGGGGTAGTCGGCAACTTTGCGGGGAGATCGCACAGATCGCCGCTCAGGTATTGATGGTGCCACAGTTGCGTGGCCAGCACTCCGGTGAGTCCCATTTCCATACTGAGGCGAGCCAACCCGCGGCCGGGTTTGGCAAGTGTTTGTCGCGCTTGGGCAACCGCACCCGGATTGAAGTAGCCGGCTTTACGAATCGACTCTTCCGACAGTAATTGATTGATCCAGTCCTCGCGTGGATTCGGCTGCGCGCGGTTCACGGCCGCCCAGGTATCCATTGGCGCGCGGAACATCTTCTTCCGCCGCCATGCAACATCCTTCGGCAACCATCGCTCCGCCACCTTACGTTCGATGAACTTGTCGTTCATAACGCCGCGAAGTTTCCAACGCGGGTGAATCTTCGCCATGAACGCGATCACATCTTCATCGAGGAACGCGTAACGCGTTTCCACCGACGAGTTCATCGCGACGCGGTCGCCCTTCGAAGCGAGCAAGTGGCCCGGCAACATCACGCGGCCGCCAAAGTACATTTGCCGATTGAACGGGTGCCAGCGATACAGATCCGGTGAGATTTCGAGATCGTCGAGGGCCGAGCGGCCAACAATGGCGTTTCGCGATTCGCCTGTGAAAAAGCGGAGTTTGTTCGTACTAAGCAGCCCGTAGACATCGAACCAGCCGTTCGAGCCACCCATCTGCCGCTGCGTGTCGCGGTAAGCGGAGTAAGGAAATCGCGGCGCGCCACTGGCCCACTGGAAGAACTGCCGGACTGCGTAGCCGAGCGGCAGGCCAGGAATCTTGTCCATCCAGCCCACTAGCTTGCGAATCTTGAACCACGAATAACCCGCCAGCCATTCGTCCGCTCCCTCGCCCGTGAGCGCGACCTTGTAGCCGTGCTGATGCACCGAACGAGCGAGGTCGAGCAAGCCCAGGCAGGACGTATCGATGACCGGGAACTCGGCCGCGGCGATCAACTCTGGATAGCGGGTGCGAATCTCGTCGTGGCCGCATTCCACCACCACCGGTTCGCAGCCGAGATGCTTCGCGACGTACAGCGCTTCGGACTTCTCGTTCAACCGCTTCTCGGTGACGGAGATAGTGAAGGTGGGGATGGGACGCCCCATCGTCTTGTTCGCCATCGCCACGACGATGCTTGAATCGACTCCGCCGCTGAGGTACGACACGACCGGAACATCCGCCCATACGCGACGCTGCACGGCCTGATAGAGCACCGCCTCGAACTCATCGACCAGTTTCTTTTCATCGGCACCGTATTCTTCGTGTCCACGGTCGGGATATGTGATTTGCCAGTAGGTCTTCTGCGTGGTGGCTTGCTCGGGAGTCGTTTCGCCGAGTTTGAAGTGCAGATAGCGACCGGGAACCAGGCACTTGATGCCTCGAAACACCGTCGTCGGCCCGGGCATCGCCATGAAGGTGAAGATGTGGTTCAGCCCCTGCATGTCCGCTTCGCGTTCAACAAGTCCCGAAGCGAACAGCGCCTTCATTTCCGAGGCGAACATCAGCCAGTGCGTGCCGTCGTGCTTCACCACCGTATAGAAGAGTGGGCAAATACCGGCCCGGTCACGTGCCAAGAGCACTTCGTTTGTGCGGCTATCCCACACGCAAATGGCGTACTGCCCCTTGAGATGCTGAAGCATCTCCACGCCGTAGTCTTCCCACGAATGCGGAATGAGTTCGGTATCGGTGTGTGTGCGGAAGACGTGCCCCTTCGCTTCAAGGGCCGCTCGCTTTTCCTTGTAGTCGAAGAATTCGCCATTGAAGACAGTCCAGACGGTGCGGTGTTCATTGGCGATGGGCTGTTGACCATCGGCCAGGCCCACAATCGACAGCCGGCGATTCGCGATATTGACACCGGGGCGTTCGAGATAGCCGTATTCGTCGGGGCCGCGGTGATAGATGGCCTGGGCCATCGCATCCACGACGCCTGCCGGCGCCTGCCGCTGGCCACTCAGGTCAAACATCCCCGCAATCCCACACATCAACTCGTCCTCAATACCCTTGAAATAGCAACCCGTGACGTTTTCCTGGGACCGCAGCCGGGACGGCTGCAGCGGGCCAGAGGCCCGCGTTCCCAGGAAAACCCTTCGACGCGCTCAGCCCTGCGGTTGGTAGCACGCCTCACCCGCCACAAACACAAATCGCTTCACATCTACCCAGAGGCGCGGGTGAATATCGGCCGGCCCATTCGCGATCACTCTGGCCAACACCTCATCCAGTGAGGTCCGCAACGGCATTTGAAACCACAAGGCCGCAGCCGCGACCGCGAGCGACCGACTCATTCCCGCGTCGCAAGCGATCAGAGTCGGTACGCCAAGTCTCAGTAATCCCACAACTGCATGAATCGCTGCGGAAATCTGCCACGGCGAGTTATCGCCTCCATCGACGAGGGGGAACCGAAGGTAAACCAACTCTCGCGTTGGCTGCACCGGTTCACACATCCTGGCGAGATCGACAATCGCCTCAATCCCCGCGTCCAACACTCCTTTGATGTCCCGGGTGTCGCGGGCGGTTCCGATCCACAGCGAGTATCCTTCGATTTGCCGCATGGCTCACCAGCTCACGTCGGCTGTTCACTGTTTCGGCGGGCGTATTTCCACACCTTCCGCTGCATGAAGAACCGGACACCGCGAGGGAACATCCGCTTGCCGAACCAGACCCACCACGACGCGAAACCCACGGCCGCTTCCGTGCGATTTTTTAGCAAGCTTCGTACCACCGATGCGGCGACTTCTTCCGACGGCTGTGCCCCCGCGAAATTTAGATGGATCTTCCCCTCGTTGCGGAGCAGATGTTTTTCCAAATTGTCGCTGCGCACAAGCCCAGGTAGGACGAGCAGCACGTCGATGCCGAACCGCTCAAACTCTCCGCGTAGCGATTCCGTCAGCCCGACAAACGCATGTTTACTAGCGCAGTGTTCGGACATCGACGGGATACCCCAGCGGCCGCAAATGCTCGCGACATTCACCACTGCGGGCCGCCAGCCATCGCGAGCCGTCTCGAAACTGCGCGTCAGGTGCGGCTGACAGACGCGAATCATCTCTGCCGGAGCAAAGAAGTTCACTTCCAGCACCTTCCGCACGATTTCTTCGGTGGAGGTGCTGAACTCGCCGAAACTACATACCCCCGCACAGTTAATGAGCACATCCAACTGCCCGAAACGCTCCACCGTCTGCGAAACGATCCGAACCCGGTCTTCCAGCTTCGTGAGGTCGCCGGGAAAGGCTTCCGCAAGCACGCCCGCGGCACGCACTTCATTCACGACCTTCGCAAGATCGTCGGCAGAGCGTGCCGTCAGGGCGAGGGTGGCACCGAGTTTCGCGAGCCGTTCCGCAGCCCGGCGGCCGATGCCTCGCGAAGCTCCCGTCAGCAGCACAACCCGTCCGCGCACATCCCGGCGCATACTTCTCCTTCATCGACACGGCCCATCTGGCAAAACAAGTCCATCCGGGCATTTTAGGGTTATCCAGATCTTTCGCCAGCGCTGAAGGCTCGCGCACTTGCGCCTCTGTCACAACTCATTCAGCCGCAGCAATTCGCCGGGTTTACCCATCCGTATAACAGTGGCGATTCAATTCAACCGGAGCTTCCACAATGGAAAACATTGCGATCGGGCTTGTTACCGGCATTCTGATCGGCGTTCTGGCGGTGTTGGGATTGGCGATGGCACGGGCCGGGAGCCTGGGCAAGGCGTTCGAAGGCTTATCAGTTGCGGGGCGCGCCAATCAAGACCCCGCGTTCGCGGCAAAGTTGCAGGGGATTCTCGGCGGCGCTGAGATCAAGGTGCCAGAGCCCCCCAAGCCGGTGAAGCCCAGCGGCGCGCCGCTCCGGATGCTTGCGTTGCTCCAGGCAGAATCGCGTTTAGTGGACTTTCTGATGGAAGACATTCAGGGCGCCAGCGACGAGCAAATCGGCCAGGCCGTTCGCGAGATTCACAAGAAGGCACAAGCCGCACTGAAGCAACACGCGGTGATCGAACCGGTGCTGCCCGGCAACGAAGGCGACAACACCACCGTCCAGAAGGGCTTCGATCCGTCGGCGATTCGCGTGGTCGGCAATGTGACGGGGCAACCGCCGTTTACCGGCGCGATCAACCACCCCGGCTGGCGCGTGAAGGAACTGAAACTCGCGACTCCACCCGAAGGCGCCGACGAGTTCGTGTTGCAACCAGCCGAAGTGCAAATTCCGTGACAGCCGGAACTTAGCTGCGATTCTCGGCGACGTCATACTGGGTACGGAGGTGTGTTTATGAGCGAATACATGACGATCGCCGAAATCACAGTTATGAATTCCGCTGTGCTCTCGACACCGGTTCGGAACGAACTGTCTTCCCGGCCGAACCGCTGCGGTTGCTTGGTTTCGACTTGTCGCAACCCACCGGTCGCATCCGGCTTCATACCGCAAGTGGCTTCGCCACAGCTCCGCTGATTCGTGTTCCGACAATCACAGCTCTCGAGCGTGTCCGCACCAACATGCTCGTGGCGGCTCACAATCTTCCTTTGGGAGTGGAAGCAGACGGCCTCCTCGGTCTGGATTTCTTTCGCGGCTTTATCCTGAAACTCGATTTCATTCGCGGATGCTCACGCTTGCCACACGCCAGTGGTGGCAGTTCTGGTGGTGAATTCTCGCGCTTGCGTTTCGCGTCACATTCCCGCACAATCAAATCACCCGCCAGCAACCCCACCTTCAAGGTTCGCGCATGCCTGCCCATTCACCCTGCCCCGGGCCGCGGATTTCACGCCGACAGATGATTCAGGCTGGAGCCGCGTCGTATCTTGGGCTGAGCTTGCCGCAACTGCTCCACGCCAAGGAAACGCGGAAGAATACCTCTGCCAGCGCGGATGCGTGTATCGTCATCTTTCTCGATGGCGGGCCGAGTCATCTCGATATGTGGGACCCGAAACCCGACGCACCGGCGGAAGTTCGTGGCGAGTTCAAGCCAATTCAGACAAGTGTGCCCGGTGTAATGTTCGGCGAACATCTGCCGAAGTTCGCCCGCCAGATGCACCGTTGCACGGTTATTCGCTCCGCGCACCACAGCGTCAACAACGCCCACGCCGCGGCGGTCTATTGTGCGCTCACTGGCCATGATCGCGGGGAAATCGGGGGCGGCGCCCGGCCCGACGATTACCCCTGCATCGGCTCGGTCGTTGGGATGCAACGACCGCCAGCGAGCGTCGTTCCCCCGCACATCCTGCTCCCCTTCATCACGAAGGAAGGCGCGGGCGGCCCGCCGCAACCGGGCTTTTTTGGCGGCTGGCTCGGCAAAACACACGACCCGCTCATCATCCTTCGCGATCCCAACGCCGCCGACTTCGCGCTCCCCGAACTCACACTTGGCCCCGATATCAACCCTGGGCGTTTCGACGCCCGCAAGCAACTCGAAGCCAAGCTCATCGCGAGCCGAAGAGGAACGCACTCTCCCGACGAACTCGATGGCATCCGCGCGAAGGCGTACGACTTGCTCACTGCACCCGCCATGCGCGAAGCCGTTCGCATCGACCGCGAACCGGCAAAGCTTCGCGACGCCTACGGCCGCAACATCTACGGCCAGAGCGTGCTGCTGTCGCGTCGGTTGATCGAAGCCGGGACTCGTGTTGCGTGTGTGTCGTGGGCACCGGACGCCAACGCCACCTGGGACACGCACGGCAACAACTTCAAGAAACTCAAGGGTGAACTCCTTCCACAGCTCGACGCGGCGTTCTCCGCTCTGCTCGATGATCTGGCCGCACGGGGAATGCTGGAACGCACGCTCGTCGTGGTTGCTGGTGATTTTGGCCGCACGCCGAAAATTAACGGCAACGGTGCCGGTCGCGATCACTGGAACTTCTGCTATTCGCTCGTGCTGGCTGGCGGTGGAGTGAAGGGTGGATACGTGCATGGCGCCAGCGACAAGATCGGCGCGAAGCCAAGCCGCAATCCGGTCACGCCAGCCGACGTGATCGCCACGGTTTACGAATGCCTGGGTGTGCCGCACGATCTGGAACTGCGTGACCGTCTGTCGCGGCCATTTGTGCTTTGCCCGTGGGGCAACCCGATTCGCGAAGTACTCATCTGACCTGCGCCGATACGACGGGTCACGCACGCGGGCCAGGCGATCATTCCAACTCTTGCCGCAATATGTTAGTAGGCAAATTCAATCTTGCCAGCAACTTACGTCAAGCAGCAACTTAAACCACGGCGGCGGTGAGAGAAGTGCATACGCAGACCCGTACTCCCTCTTGGGAGACTGTGGAGGGTCTGTCGTGACCGAGACGATGTGGGTCGATCTGGCGTCGGGCTTGATGGCGAAGACGGGTAGTGCTTCGCACACGGGCAGCTACCGCGAAAACAATGAAGACTTCGTTCATGTCGATTCCGATTATCCGTTCGCTCTCGTTCTCGACGGCATGGGCGGCATGGCTGCAGGCGAACTCGCGAGCCAAAGGGGCGCAGAAGCCGTTCGCGATGTTCTGAGGAGCGGACTGGATCACGCGAAAGAGCCTCGCGCTCTAATCGAGAGGGCGCTCCACGCCGGGCAGGAAGCCGTACTCGAACTCAGCCGGTCCAATCGCCAATATCGCGGCTGCGGGACTACAATCGTTCTCGCTCTGGTCCACGGGGGTAGCGTGTATATTTCGTGGCTCGGCGATTCTCCCGCGTTTCGTGTGTCGGATGGCCGGATCGAGAAACTTACCTGGGAACACGACCTGCGCACGGCCATGATTCGCCACGGAATCATCCCGGCGAACGAAGTAAACGACTACAGAATCGGCAACATTCTGTGCAAATATCTGGGGTCACCATCAGGACTGGAGGATCGAAATCCGCAGGGCAGCTCCTCGACAGGAGCAGAGGAGCAGATCGAAATCCCGTCATTCAAACCGCAGCACGGCGACCGGCTTCTGCTTGTCACCGATGGCATCACCAGTGTTCTGTCGGAGAAGCAGATACTCGAAGTCTGCGGCTTCTATTCTGATCCGCACGACTGCGCGAATGAACTGGTGCGTTGTGCTCTCGATAGCGGCTCACGCGACAACTGCACCTGCGCGGTAATCGCGTTCGAGCGCGAAAGCGGCGCCTCTCCGCCAAAAGTTCCTCCGCAGCCCGTTCGCAAATGGTGGCAGTTCTTTTTCCCAAGTCGCAACCCCGGCTGAATCGCGACGGGGCGCTGACAGGCTACCGAAACCTCCTGGGTCGTGGCGTCGTCCTGCAAGATTCGCAAGCAGATGACCCAAAGCGTCAGCGTGTTCCCAGCGTCTTGTCTGACCAATCGGAGCGAATGCAGAGCTGACGCCGTCCTGTCAGCCAACGGCTGTGGGGCAGACCTCCCTGCCTTTCTCGGCGTATCTCCTCTGGCGGGCCCGGTGGCAGAATTTGTCTGCAAATTGTCAGGTTGCCGGCTGTCCTGCCATATTCGACCTTCCGCAATCCGGCAGATGGCAGACTCCCAAAAAAGGCCAAAACCAGCGGTTTTTCGCTGTTCTTGTGGTAACTCTCTTGTGGGGACTCATCGCTGACTGTGGCAGAATTTGTCAGTAAATTGTCAGGTTACCTGCTTTCCTGCACTCCCGTTTTCGAGCCGTTTTTTCTGGCTGTCGTCCGGTGTCGTCTAGTGTCCGGTTTTCGAGCCGTTTTTCCCCTGGTTGCCCTTTCGCGCCTTTTTCCTCCGGTTTCTGCTAATTTCCTGTTTTCGAGCGTTTTTCCCCACGGCCTACTTCAAAATAGGGCTATCAGATAGTATACGCAATGTCACACATTTGTCAATTGCGCCTGTTGGAATGTGTTGAGGTCAAAATTGTAATCCCCCTTGGTGTTTGTGAGTAGTTGGTATTGTCCTCATCACATCCCTGCCTGTACCATCCGCCCGTCGAGGCCCTCCCACCAGCCCGAGTCGCGACTCGTGTTCCCTGCACGACCTGACTTTCTCGTCATTTCCCCACCCAAGACAGGCACCACCTGGCTGACGGCCAATTTCCGCCATCACCCCAGCCTTTTCATCCCTAACATCAAGGAAGTGAAGTACTTTAGTTCTCTTCACCGCATCCTCGATCTGGACTGGTACCTGTCCCATTTCGCTCCCGCCGAGAATCGCCGAGCGGGCGAAGTCTCGCCTTCCTACGCGACCCTCCCTGTATCGATGATCCGCCGGGTGCGGGATTACTTCCCGCGTCTGAAGTTGGTGTTCCTGATGCGGGATCCGGTTGCCCGCGCCTGGTCACACGCCAAGCATGCCCACCAGTATCGGGAGATTACCTTTGCCGATCTCCCGCACAGGCCAGCAACGGACGACGAATGGCGCACGGTACTGGCCGATCCCTGGTCGCTTTTGAGCGGAGATTATCTGGGGCAGTTACGACGTTGGACGAGCCTTTTCCCACCCGAACAGATGTTTATCGGGTTCTACGAGGACATCATTTCCCGCCCCGCGAATCTCCTCCGACGAATCTTCCGCTTCCTGGGCGTGGACCCGGACATCGACCTCTCCTCCTTCCCACTGCACGAGCGAATCCTCGCCGGCGCGAACGGAGAACTTTCGCTGGAAGTGGAAGCATTTCTGCGCGGGCTCTTCGGTCCGCGAACCCTCGAACTGATTGACTTTCTGCAAGCCCGCTTTGGGCTTCGCCCGCCAGTCGAGTGGCAGCTACCGACGTCTGCAGAGGACGCATCCCCGGCAGCGAAGCCGGCAGCTTTCGCCCGGGATACCGACGATGGGTTTGTCACGGAGATTGCCGCTCGCGAAGAGGATTTCCCGACCGCCTTCCGCGACGTTCATCGGGACTACCGAGGTTACGATCTGGTGTATTACCGGGGGCGATTGCTCGCGGTCGATCAGGCGGCGTGTGGATCTGTGATTCCGGGGGCCGATCACGCGACCCTCAATCATCTCATCGCCGCCGGGAAGTGCTTGGTTGCCGACTCGTTACCGGCTCTCAAGGAGTTGGTGATGGACCGAATTCTAAACCGCATGGAACGCCGGTTCGCGGCGGTCGAGGCGAAAATCAAAGAATCGCAAGCGGTTGCGGAACGAACGACTGCCGATCTGACCCGAGTCATTTTGAGACTTGAGCATGGAACGCTGACGGAGCGGGCGGTGCGTCGCATTCGACGTTTTGCCAACCGAATGATGTTCTGGACATCCGGCTGCACTTGAATCGCAAGCACGAGTCGGCGGGGCAGGCTTGCGGCTGTCTGCGGACGCAAGTCAACCGTTGGCACTTGAACCGACCTCCATGCAGGCAACTGTCCACTGACTCACGCCAAGGGTTGCAACCTGTTGCTTGTTCCCCGAACGGCGATGTGAGGGAGTTGGAGGTAGCGGAGGCCGAACACGTATTGAATTCACCCCGTGAACGGCGGTCGAGTTGCTTTGCGCAAGGGTCCGCCAAATCCCCCTACACTTTACCCAGTCCGAACTCCTTCGCCGATCGGAAGTAATTCGCCACTTGGTCCCGCCGGAACAATTCCCCGCGCCGAGTTTGTAAAAATGACACGCGCGCAATTCCGTCCGTCACTTGCGTGACAAACAATAGAAGCAACGCCCGCGGCTTGAGGGAGCGGACCGGTCAGTCCCCTCCCGTATGGCTGGTGAGGTTCACCATGTTTTCGCATCTTTCGCATATCGTCGGCTCGGCCCGGCTTCGCATCCTTGCCGGTTCTGCCTCTCTGGCAATGTTGGGTGCAGCCGGTGTGCTCGTTGCACGCGATCCAGTTCCGCTCGTTGCTCCCGTTTCGCCACCGCCACCAGCGGCTCCGCAGCCGGCCGTGCCTGCGGACGTACTCCTTGCCCGCTCCGTTCTCTCGGCAATCGACGACGATCCACTCCTGAAGAACGTGAGCATCATCGTCAGCGTGGTGGATCGCAGCGCGGTGATTGGTGGTCCGGTTCCCAGTGAGGAAGTGAAGAAGCGAGCGGAAGTCGTCGTTCGTAGTGTGCGCGGGATCGAATCGGTCAAGAACACCTGTTTCGTGCAGGCCGATTCGGACGCGATTCTGCATGCTCTGGCCGAGCGGCTGAAGCTCGATGCCAAGGTGGCCGATTCGACGGCGTTGCCGGGTGTCGCGCTGGCCCCGACCGCGCCGGACGGCTTCCTCCCGCCGCTGGCCGCCCTGCCGCCAAGTGATTTGCTGACGGCCGCGAAACCCACTAACACCGTTGTTGCCCAGAAACCGGCACTGCCGGTCGGTCCGGCGGTGGCGATCTTGGGCGCGCCGGTCGCACCGGCGCACACCGGCGCGGCGAATGCGCCAACTGTCCCTGCGGTGGCTCCCGGTTCACTGACGGGTTCGGTCGCACCGGCGAAACCGGTCGATATGCGTGCGGCTGTGGCGGCGATCCGCCAAACTGACACACGCTTTGCCCGGCTCCTGGTCGAACAAAAGCCCGACGGCGGATTGTTCGTGACCGGATGGAGTGCGAAGACCACCGACGCGTGGGACTTCGCAACAGAACTGCGGAAATTGCCCGGCGTGACTCGCGTCGCGGTGGATCCGAACCTGGTCAAGTGACCAAAGTAGAAGGCACACTCCGTGTGCCGCCAAAGCCAACGGCACACGGAGACCTGCTACTTTGAGAACGGGGGCCTGCCCGCTTCACTCCTCAAATTTGCGTCCTACAATCACGGCAGGAGGCCGCAGGCATGCGCATTTTGGTGGTCGCGGATATTCATGGCAACCGTGCGGCACTGGAAGCGATCCGCGAGCCATTCGACGTGTGTATCTGTCTCGGCGATCTCGTCGATTACGGCCCGGAACCTGGACCGTGTATCGATTGGGTTCGCACGAACGCGGCTTATTGCGTGCGCGGAAATCACGATCACGGCGTCGCACAGAATGTCGAGATTCAGGGCGCCGGCGGGTTCCGCTATCTCACTGCGGTTACGCGTCCTCTCTCCATCGCGACTCTGACTTCCGAACAACGACGGTTCCTGGCGGATATGCCCACTTCGCGGATGTTCGCCCTCGGCGGCAAGCGGTTCTTGATCGTTCATGCCACCCCGCGCGATCCGATGGACGAATATGCCCCACCCGATCCGGCGTTCTGGAAACCCCGACTCGCGGGGCTGAATGTCGATTACCTGCTCACTGGCCATACGCATCAAGCGTACACGCTGCGAGTCAACGGGACTCTCATCGTGAATCCCGGCAGCGTCGGGCTCAGTCGCGATGGTGATCCGCGCACCGCTTATGCCATGATCGATGGCGAAGAAGTGCAATTGAAGCGCGCGGACTATCCTGTGGAAGAAACGCTGCAAGCAATGGAAGCAGTTCTGTCCGATGAGACAGCGCGGCAGATGCTCGGGGACGTGTTCCGTACAGGTGGAATGCCAACCCGCTGGCTTCGTAACGGCACAAACGGCAACGGCGTAAACGGCAACGGCGTAAACGGCAACGGCGCACACTGACCGGCCACAATGCTTCGCGAGCCAAACACAGCCTAACCGCCCCGCATTTCCATTTGCCGGAGCACCAGGGCCGCTTCCGATGTCGGGGGCGGGGGCGGGGGCTTCGCGCGGTTCTGTTTGAATAGGATCGGCATGACGGCCAGCATGGTAAGCAGCGCGAACGCACCGGTGAAAATGAGCGCGTGCGAGAGCGAGAATCGCAAAATCGGCCAGAACGCCACCAGCCACACCACAAAGAGCATGAAGTTCAGGAACAGCGCGAGGACGATTGTTCCCGTACTGGGGATAAACAGCGTGCCGAGCTGGTAGGCCTCGACGTAGCGGCTCCCTTTCTCTTCCACAAATCGACGTGGTTCGACGTATTCGGGGTTGGTCTTCGGCTTCCCATCTTTCAGATTCGCGTTGTACCGCACCCAGTCGTGATCGTTCGGCCCTTTCACGCGAATCGCGCCAACCATGTATTGCGCGCCGCTACTGGTGGTGCCGTGCAGTTCGAAGGGCTTTCCCGTATTTTCTTCAACGAACTTACCAACGGCCGTCCGCTTGAATTTGGCGATGGATTCAGCCGGATTGCCGCTGGCGTCGAGTTTGAGCTTCCCTCCAGCACCGGTCCAACGGACGGCTTCGAATTCATCAAACTCCGCCGTGGAATAGGGAGCGAAGTTGAAAAACGTGTCGTAACGGCCGGGAGCACTCCTGTCGATCCGCACCCATAGCGTGATGAAGCCCGCGACGACGATGGCTGCTATCAGTGCTCGGAGCGGCATTCGCTCTGCCGGGTTCTGGTACAGATAGCCCTGCGCGACCAGTCCACCGCCCAGGAACAGAGCGAACAGACCCATCGTCGTCATCAGGAATACCAGAATCAGCATAACGGCACTGGCCTTCTTGGTATGGGGAGAAGATGTCGGCCGGGTCGGAGTTTACTTCTCGGCCTGGAGTGCGGAAGGCTCACGGCAACGCCGGACCGGTCGGAGCCTCAAGCGCACCGGAACCGCGAATGGTGAGGTTGCTTCAGATCGGTGCGCTTGAGGCTCCGACCGGTCCGAAAGCGGTGCTGGAACAGCCTTCCTCACGACACATGCTTGGCAAAACGCTCGGGCGACGCAACATCGCCCCGCTGCAAAGCAGCGAGCTAAACTCACCGACCCGACCGACCACGAACACGGTATCTGCCCGACGTGCGTCGGGCAAGGGGGTATCAGGCGAACCCCGTCCGCAAGGACGGCGGGTGACGAGCCGGAAACATCAGCGACGGACCCTCCACCCATTGCCCTTGCGGACGGGGTTCGCCCCAACGGCCAGAACCACCTCTCTTTCCCGCTTTGTGGTTGGCGTTGCATCGTTCGCACGACCCGTTATAGTTCGCCCCTCCAACGGTTCGCCCTCATACCGCGAGGTGCTCGTGACCGGCGGCTTTCTTGCACTTGCGCTACTCACACCCGCTGCCCCTCCCGAGGGAGGTTTGCAGAAGGGCGACGAGTTGACGTTCACCGGTACGGTGCAGGAAGCCGTCGAGCGTCCCGGCAACCGTTTTCGTCGGACGCAGAAGCTCGAAATTCGCGTATTCGTGCTGGAAAAGAAGGAATCGTGGACAGATGCCGCGGTGCTGACGCTGCTCCGCCGAACGGATGACGCAGTGGCGGGTGCTGTGCCGACGATTACCGGCGGTGCGGTGGAGAAAAGCACGCCGCCAGCCGCACGGCTCGATCTCGTTCGCATCCACAGCGATGGCTCCGCACACCATTTGCTTCCGGTTGGTCCTCCGCCGTTCGTCTTCGACGCCAAAACACCCACGCACACGTTGCCTGCAATTCCGCTCGATTCCTTCTCGCCGTTTGAATTCGGCATGTTCCCTCCGCGCGTTCCGCGCTCCGCGCCGGATCAGCCGTGGACGGTCGCATCCACCGAACCGAACCGCTCTTCGGAGACGTGGCAAAGGCAGGGAACTGATTTTGTCACTGCCGAACGCTGTCTCTTGCTCGTGATGAACCAGGTGCACCCTAACTGGGCAAAACCGGTCGGCGGGCACACGGCGTGGCACCGTGCGGATGCAGTGTGGGTCTCCACGCTCGATAGCACCGCACGCAAGGTTCATCGCGTGATCCGACACCGCGATGGAATCGCGACCGAACTCGCAGCCTGGGTGGAAGTGAAGTACGAGCTGAAGGAACAGACGCGGGTGATCGGTCACACGTTCGATCGCTATCGGCGGGACGTGGAGACCGCGTTCGCCGCAGCCGCGGATGTTGCCCCCTTCCTGCCAGACGCGGTGAAGTATGGGCCGAAGTTCTTCGCTACGCGGATTCAGAAACTCGACGCCTATCTGGAGGAGTCCGACACATCCAGTCCGTATCGCGAAGCGGTATTGGCCGTTCGACGCCAACTCGATGCCGCGCGGCGCGGCGAGAGCGTCACAAAGACGCCGCTCTCACCGCTCTCGCTGGCTCCTTCGCTTTCGCCGCAGGGTTCGGTCTGGCCGGAACCGGGGCAGATCGCGCCCGACTTCACTGCGGGCACGTTCCGGCTTGCGGACAGCCGCGGAAAGCCGGTTGTGCTGGTCTTCTTCAAACCGGAGAGCGAAACCGCCGACCTCACGCTCGCCATTGCCGACGCGTTGAACCAGAAGTACGGCACCCGCGCCGCGATCGTTCCGCTGTCGGTGTGGAGCGATACCACTCTGGGCGCAAAGGATCGCAGCCGGCGGAAAACGACCGTTCCGATCTACAACGGCACTCAGGCCGAGACCACCTACGGGCTTGAATCGGTGCCGAGATTCGTGGTGATCGACAATCGGGGGCTGGTGAAGTGGACCTTTGCGGGCGTGGGTGCCGAAACCGGCTATTCCGTCCGATCGCAGCTGGAACCCCTGCTTTCACCTCCTTCTCCGAACATCCCGGGCGGAATAACCCGTACGCCCGGAACCGGAACACGAGGGTTAACCCCCCGGCAGTGATTGTTTGAGGATTCGCGACGAGGATACGATGTGTCTGATGGAAGTGAGCAGAGGGAATGAGTCCTCCGAGAACACATCGAACTACTGAATTGCCTTGTTCACTCGGAGGGCTGACGCCCTCGCTCGCCAGGATTGGACTCCCATGACCGAGTATGACATTCAGGCGCCCTCGCGGGTCTGCGCGGCTACCGGACGCGAATTGAAACCGGGCGACCGGTACTTCGCCGTCCTGACCGAGGACACCGGGAAACTCGTTCGCACCGATTTCGCCGCGGACGCGTGGACTGGTCCACCAAAAGATGCCGTCGCGTACTGGGCCGGCAAAGTGCCGCCCGCCGATCAAAAGCCGCGCAAGCCTGTCGTGAACGACGAATTGCTCCTCGATTGCTTTGATCGGCTGAAGGACAGCGGCGATCCCGACGGGATGAACTTTCGCTACGTCGCGACGCTGCTTCTGATGCGCAGAAAGCGATTCAAGTTCGAGGATGCTGCTCGCGATGACCAGGGCCGCGACGTTCTGGTTGTGCGCGACACTCGCGGCGGCGCAGTGCATCACGTGATCGATCCACGGTTAACCGATGATCAGGTTACCGCCGTGCAAACCGAAGTGTTCCGCGTGCTGGGATGGGAATGATGAAAGGAGTCCGGTGAGCCGACCCGGATCTGTTCGGTAAATGAGAACGCGGCAGGCCGCATTCTCATTTGCGAGTTCAGTAAATGAGAACGCGGCAAGCCGCATTCTCATTTGCGAGGCAAACGTGCCGCTTGGCTTGCGGCACCCACCAAATACCAAACGAAACACCCATGACCCGCGTTCGCTTGCTCGTCCTTGCGGCTGTGATGATCCCTCTTGTAGGGTGCAAGTGGATTGACGAAATCGTCAAGAAAAATCAAACGCCGCGGGGGGGAACCGAACCCCTGCCGCCGGTGGAGCCCGAACGGCTCGTGCGGTATGTAAACGAGCGAGCCGCCCGGCTTCAGTCGCTCTATTACGACGACGTGCGTCTCGTGGCGTCTGACCACGGGGTGCGGATGCCCGCCAACCTCACCGGCATCCTCGCTGCCAGCCAACCGCATAACTTCCGCATGAAAGTGAAGTCGATCCCCGCAACCGTCGATCTCGGTTCGAACGATCAGCAATTCTGGGTCTATTTCGATGGCGCCGGCTCCAAACCGGTATATGTGTATGCGTCGCACACCGACTTCAAAGACGGCCGAGCGAGACTTGAAGGGCTTCCCTTCGAGCCGGAATGGGTTATGCAGTCGCTCGGCATGACCACACTGTCGCCGAGCAACAAGTACAACACTCCGCTACCCGACCAGAAGAAACGCACCTACACGCTGAGTTGGCCCGCCACTCTGCCCGATGGCACCTCCGTCGTGAAGGAAATCGTCTTCGACGGCGACCCCGCAACCGGCACGAAGCCGCAAGTGAAGAAGCACCTCGTTCACGACACGGAGGGAAAGTTGATTTGCTCGGCCGAAATCAAGCAGGCCCAGACGGTGCAACTCACGCAGAGCGATACGCGCACGGGGTTGCCGCTCGCGGTTCAGTATCCAACGCTCGTGGTGTTATGGTGGGAAAAGCAGAAGTTCCAGATGGAACTGGATCTCAAATTGGGCAAAAAAGGCTCAGTGAACAAAGGTTTCACTCAGGAAGAGGCCCGTACCTACTTCAATAAGCCGACCATCAGCGGCACGCCAGCGGTCGATCTGGCCGGTGGTGTATTCCCGCTGAGGTAACACCAATCCTTGAAGTAAACCCCGACCGCAAGGTCGGGGGTGACCATGCACCCACTGCCCTTGTGGGCTGGGCTCGCCGGGATTACTTGAGCATCCCCACTTTTTTCGCGTATTCGAAGATTCCGCCGGCTTCGAGGATGGGAGCCACTTCCCCCAGCGGCAGCAGGGCGAACGATTCGCCGCTCGTTTTGTTGGTGAGCGTGCCGGCAGCAATGTCGATCACCAGTTTGTCGCCAGTGCAAATCCGTTCGATCAACCGTTCTTTACTTTCGAGCGGGATCAGATAACCGCCATTGACGCTGTTGCGGTAGAAGATGCGGGCGTAGAATTCCGCGACGACGGCGACCACGCCGGCAGCAGCCAAAGCGATCGGCGCGTGTTCGCGGCTTGAGCCACAGCCGAAATTTTTCCCCGCCACAATAATCTTGTACGGGGCGACAAACTCGTCGCCACCGGGAGTGTGAAACGGAACATGCCCTTTTGGCAGCCCGGCCGCGTCATCCGGGACGCCAGAGAGCGCATACTTGCCGAACATCTTGTATTCAGCAGGAATCGCGGGGTTATAGGTCAGATACTGTGCCGGGATGATCTGGTCGGTATCGATATTATCGCCCAGAACGTAAGCGGTTCCTTCGATATGCGTTTGCATTTCCAACCTCGCGGGGTCGCGTCGTCGCGGATGCAGTGGGTTCGTCTTCACCTTATCGCTGCCGCCACCGAGCGGGAACCCCTCTGTCAGAGTCGGAAACCCCTCTGTCGGAGTCGGGAACCCCGACAGAGGGGCTTCCGAAATGCAAATCGCGTGCTAATGTTGATCCGTAGCCCACGGTTGGTCTGGCGGTTGCCGCGTTTTGCACTTCGCCTGTCGCGATGTCGTCCGTCGGCAGCCCCAGTTGGAGCCTCCCGCCGATGCGCGCGCGACTGACACTCGAAGCAGGCGATTGCGTTCCCCCCACAATCGACCTCTCCCCCACTGGCCAACCGGTCACGCTGGGCCGGAGTCGCGATAACACGCTCGTTCTGCGCGACGAACTGGCGAGCCGAACGCACGCCAAGATCTACTTCGAAGACGGTCGCTGGCATGTCCGCGACGTCAGCCTCAACGGTACTCGCGTCGAAGGTAACCGCGTCAATGGATCGATCGAACTGCACGACGGTCAGCGTGTGAAGATCGGTGAGGTGGTGCTGAAATTCGTTCTGGAGCCGAAATCGCCGCCGCGGCCAGTGAAGGAAGCGCCGCCGACGATGCCCAACCGCACGCTCCACGCCGAAGGGCCACACAACGCGACCAAGGTTCACGAAGTTCCCCGCGAACGGGCGGTACCGGGTGATCCGCCTCCCGAGCAGGCCGCCAATCAACTGCGGGTGGATGAACTGACAGCTCTGTGCAAGTTCATGAGCGGGGCGGTCGAAAACAAGACTCCGCACGACCTCATCACCTTCGCGCTGCGTGCCATTCTCAACCAAACGGCCGCGAAACTCGCCGGTTACCTCAGCCTCGATCCGGAAGATCCCGGACCGAAGATCGTGATGCCCGAATCGGCCGCGATCGATGTCCCACTCTCTCGCCGGCTGACCGCTCAGGCCCAGGTGCAGGGAAAAACAATCTGGCTGTTCCCCGACTTGAGCGCTGCGCATCCGCCGACCGACTCGCTCTCCGCGTTCGCCGACGCCATCTGTATTCCGCTGAAAGCGTCTGGCGAGCCGTTCGCCACGCTCCACATCTACCGCACCGGGCGAGCGTTCTCCGAGCGTGACGTGCGCTTCATCGAAGCGCTCGCGGGCTTCCTCGCGCATGGCCTGGAAATTCTCCGCACCCGGCGTACCCTCGAAGCGGAAAACTCCCGACTCCGCACACACGTACCGGCAGCCGACGACATCATCGGCGGCAGTAACGCCGTCATGCACTTGCGGCAACAGATTCTCAAGGCCGCACCGCAACCGTTTACGGTCCTCATTCATGGCGAAAGTGGCTCGGGCAAGGAACTCGTTGCCCTGGCGTTGCACCGCAATAGCCGCCGTGCGGATGGGCCGCTTGTCGTCGTCAATTGCGCCGCGATTTCGCCAACACTTCTGGAAGCCGAACTCTTCGGCTACAAGAAGGGCGCATTCAGCGGCGCTGATCGCGATTATCCTGGTCTCTTCCAACAGGCGGATGAAGGCACGCTCTTTCTGGATGAAGTCGGCGAGTTGCCGCTGGAGTGCCAGGCGAAGCTGCTTCGCGTGATCGAAGGAAAGGCATTCCGTCCGATTGGCGCCACGGCGGACATGAAGGCCGATGTGCGGATCATCGCCGCTACCAATCGCGATCTGGAAAAGGACGTGAAGGCCGGCCGCTTCCGCCAAGACTTGCTGTTCCGGTTGAAGGTGATTCAGATTCGCGTTCCACCATTGCGGGAGCATCCGGAAGACATTCCGGAACTGGCGGCGTTCTTTTTGGCGAAGGTGTCGGCCGAGTGTCGCCGCAACTTCAGGCTCACGACTGCCGCGATGACCAAACTCCAGGCGCACTCCTGGCCGGGGAACGTGCGGCAACTCCGCGCCGCCATCGAGAGCGCTGCGGTGATGAACGAGACCGAAACCATTGAAGCCGACACACTCCCGCTCACCGGCGTGACCGAACTCGCCCCACCCCCCTCCCCTGCAAGCCAAGTGCCCACCGACCTCCCGCCGAGCCTCAACATGGACGAGATCGAGGAGTGGGCCATCTGCCGGGCAATGCGTCAGACGGGTGGCAACGTGAGCCATGCGGCGAAGCTCTTGAATATGAGCCGCGACACGCTGCACAACAAACTCCGGCGACTCAAAGAAGAGAAGGGCATCGACCGGGCCACGCTCACGAACACTCCGGCCCCGCTCCTGACCTCGGAACCGGTCACCGCGGGCGAAGCGTAATCCCTATGCGACCTCCTCAACCAAGTTCCTGCCGGCTGTCCGCGGCTACCGCGGGTGTTTGAGTACCGCCATCGTCCGCCGGCCGCCTGGAGTTTCCAGGTAGACCACCATCTGATCGAAGGCCGGATTGATCTCCAATCGCAGTTCCTCGACCACCGCCCCGTGATCCCACACTCGACAGACCATACCCCCACTCGCGCTCACGGATTCACCAGGAAGCGGCCGGTACGGTCCGGGGTGAGGTGGTGGGGTGTGCAACTGCCACCCAGGCCAGGCGGCCAGCGCTGTGTTCAGGTCTGTGAACGGCCGCCCACCCAATTGGTTGGCCGCCTCTGGACGCCCACGCCACCACAATAGGACACTGCCGACTCCGGCGGTCAGGAGGAGTATCAACACCAGTCGTCGCCACCTCATTCGGGCACCCTCCTGTGGCCGAACATCGCTTGCACAAAGCAGGCACACTCTGTGTGCCGTTGTCTTATTCTCTCAAAACCCGCGGCATACGGAGACCAACTACTACCTTGCACATCCGGTGAGGCATCACCGACTTTGAGTAGTATACAAAAATCTCTCAAGACCGGATTTCCCAAGATCTTTCGCTGTCCCGGCTCGACCACACCTCCTTTTCACCTTCCCCAATTTCGTCTTTTTCGCCAAGTCGCGCGTTGGTACATCTCCCGCAGCGTGGGTGTCTGCTCCCGGTGTTTGCGCGAGCGCAATTTCCGCAAATCCGCGCGTTCTCCGGTGCCGGAAAGCGCTCGCATCTTGTTGTCTTGAGGTCATTTGCTATGCCCGGACGATTACTGAAACTTCTGCCGTTGAGTGTGTGGGGGGCATTGATCGCGGTGCTCCCCCCGAGTTTCAGTTCCGCCCAGCAGCCGATTCCGCTCATGCCCCCCGGCCAGCCTGGGCAGCCCGAACCGCAACCTCTTCCACTTCCGCCTGGCCAGCCCGCGCAGCCCGCACAACCAGCGCAGGGCAGTGGGATCGATGTGTTGGCGAAGGGACCGGTTCACGAAGCCTTCGCGACGACCGCGGAATCGCCAGCCGCTTCGCCCATTGTGCCCAAGCAACCGCCCGATCCGATCGACGAACTGCCGCCGGATCAGAAGCCCGAAGGCGACAATGTGCAGTGGATACCGGGTTACTGGCACTTTGACGAGGAGAGCAGCCAGTTCATCTGGATCAGCGGATTCTGGCGTCAGCCGCCGCCAGGGCGAGTCTGGGTGCCGGGGTCGTGGCGTCAGGTAACCAACGGCTGGCAGTGGGTGCCGGGTTTCTGGCAAGTGGTGGCAGCCGCTCCGCAGCCGAATCAACAACCGCAACCGGAGCTTCAGTACCTCTCGCAACCACCCGCGAGCATCGAAGTCGGCCCCACAGTCCCGGCACCGAATACCACAAGCGTTTACATTCCGGGTGCGTGGGTGTGGCGTGGGAAGTATGTGTGGCGTCCGGGCGTGTGGGTCGAGTATCGCCCGAACTGGGTGTGGGTACCTGCACGCTACTACTGGACGCCAGCCGGTTATGTCTTCGTGGAGGGCTACTGGGACTATCCACTCGCGACGCGCGGCGTACTGTTCGCTCCCGTCGCGTTCACACAGCCAGTCTATCTGCAACCGGCGTATGTCTACACACCGGTGTATGTCGTGAGCGAACCGGCGCTGGTCGGCGCTCTCTTCGTTCGCCGCGGTTATAGCTGTTACTACTTCGGCGATTACTTCCCTGATCGGTATGCCACGGTGGGTTACACCGCGTGGTGTGGGACGTATGGCCGCGGGGGCTTTACCATCGGCTTTGGCGTGGGCCGCAGTTGGGGCTACGATCCGCTGTGGAGCTATTATGCAGTGGCATATCGTGGCTCACCGGAGTGGCACCGCGGCGTCGGCGACCTGTACCACGGCCGCTATCGCGGAGAATTGATGCGTCCACCGGTTACGCTTGTGCAACAGAACACGACGATCATCAACGTCACGAAGGTGAACGTCACCAACGTGACGAACAACATCACGGTGACGAACGGCCGGCCGATGGTGGGTAACAAGGATGTGTCCGGCGTCGCAATGGTTGCGCCACTCAAGGTGGCTCCGGACCTGACGCGGACGAAGTTCCAGACGATCAGCGTGGAGACGCGTCGCAACGAAGCGGTGGCAGCGAAGCAGATTCGCGAAGTGGCGGTGCAGCGAACGCGGCTGGAAACGCACGCAGCGACTCTCCCCGCGGTGCGGCCCGTGCCGGGACAGCCCGCAACTCCGCCGCACAGTATTCGGCTCGACGTGTCGAAGAGTGCCGTTGTGCGTGCCCAGGTGAAAGAGGAGAAACTGGCTCCGCCGCCGAATCCGCACCACGCGGAACCCGGCCACGGGACGCGAATTGAGCCGAAACAGCCGATCCGCCCGACGCCGAAGTTTGAGCCGAAGCACAGACCCGAACCGAAGGGAGCCCCGCGGCATGAGCCCAAACAATAAGAACGAGCCGGATGCATCAGCGACGAGCCCAATGAGGGAACGAGCCGGAAGCGAGGGGTAGAATGCAGTCCTCGGAAATGCCTGCGGCTTCGTGTAACGCTCCCACGTTACTTCTTGCGGGCTTGTGTCGCCGACAAGGGGAACACGTTCGGCCTCGGGCACAACGCTGCCGCCGTCATCTCCTCTGCGTTCTTCTGCCGCGAACAGAAGCTCGACGCCGACACGCAGAAAGAGATTCTGGCCTATCTTGACGCCCGGCTGTTGAAGAACGCGATCTACGCCACGGCCCGGCCGAAGGAAACCGCTGACCCGAAGCTCATCGAGGGCCTGCTCGAAGACCTCGACGCCGGCATCGCCACACTGCGTGGAAAAGGCCACAACATCATCTTCGCGGTCGCCTCCCTCAAGGCCCTCCGTGCGGTACCCGAGGCCGCGACTCCCGAACGGATCGACGGGTTGCGGAAGATGGTCCGGAGTTTCGGGAAGACGAAGGGCGTGCCCGCGAAGGATACCGACCCACTCATTGGCCTCGACGATGAACAGAAGTTCGTCCACTTCATTTTCGAGGAGTTCCTGAAGGCGAAGGGCGATGGTTTTGACGGGCACGTGGTGACGATCGGGCACGCTCTGGTCGAGTTGTACCGCATGGGACACAAGGAACTGGCCCGCAAGGGTGTTCCGTCCTACTGGCAGTGGGTCCGAGAGTCACGCGCGGATGCGGACGAGGGCAAGGACGTGCCTGCCCCACCCCGGGCGCCAACCCCGCTCACCCGCGAGTACTGGGCCGCTCAGGCAAAACGCCGCATCGGAGAGATCGTCAGCAGCCACATGGTCAAGTACCCGTACAGTTTCTATGCCTTGGCCAAGGACGTGACCGACGAGGACTTGAAGAAGCGGATTCTGGCGAAGGTGTACCGCTTGACTGCGATTAACTGATCAGCGGCGGGCAGCATTGGGCCCGTCGCTAACGCTTCCGGCTCGTTGGGCTGACGCTTCCGGCTCTGGGCCCGTCGCTGACGCTTCCGACTCGTTCTGAGCCCGTCGCTGACGCTTCCGGCTCGTTCTGACGCTTCCGACTCGTTCTTACGCTTCTGGCTCGTTCGCTTGTCTTACTTCTTCTTGCAATAGCTCAGCGCCAGCACCGCGAAGGCGCTGGCGATTTCCGGCATACTCTCCAGGAACGCCCCATTGCTGTTCACCCAGCTTCCGTTCGGCTTCTGTCGCTTCTTCAGTTCGTCGAACAACTCCTGCCGCCAGTCGTGCTTGACGCCCTTGGCATCCGCGAACATGTCTTCGCCGAGTGCATCCATCGCCTTGGCGAAGGTGTGGTAGTAGTAGTACAGGCCCGCGTCCTTCTGACCGGGGTTCTCGGTCACGGTGTAGTGCTTGCGAATCCACGTGATCGCCGCCGCCACTCGTTTGTCGTCCTTGCCCACACCTGCGTAGAGAAAGCTCTTGAGTCCGGCGTAGGTCATGCCGCCTTCGCTTCGCAGTCCGCCATCGGCCGTGCGTTTCGGGCTGTTGGGATTGTTCGCGTCGTCCAGGTTGTAGACGAAACCGCCTTTGTCGTCTTCGCCAGCTTTCGCGGCAAAGGGAAGCTTGTTGAATTCGCTTTCCAGGTTCTGACTGCGGCTGATGTAAGTGAGTGCCCGTTGAATGGATGGATCGTCCTTGCTGACTCCGGCGGCGAGCAGCGCTTCTACCATGAAGTGCGTGTTGGACATATCCGGGCGACCCTTGGGACTGGGCTTGTCATAACCCGCGCCGCCGAAGTGAGGATCATCTTCCTTCAGCCCATCGCCATACTGGAGCGTCTTCACATACTTGGCGGCGGCCGCGATGATCTTGTCGTACTTGCCGCCGGTGTTCGCTTCCTTGAAGGTCATGATCGCCAGACAGGTCATGTAGTTCGACAGCCCAGGGCTTTCCACTCCGCCGTCTTTCCGGACTTTCGATTCAAGGTACTTGAGCGCCTTGGCGACAACCGTGTTGTCGGTCGGGATGCCATTGCGGATGAGTGCTGCGGCGATGAGCGCCGTGAGACCGGGTTCGCCGGCACGCGGATTGGTGGAGAAATTCCCGTCGTCCTTCTGGGCCGTCTTGAAATATTCCGTTGCCTTCTCGACCACGGCTTTCACGTCGTCTCCACTGGGGGCACCGAACGCGAGTGGGCTGCAGAATCGCTCCGACAGAGCCAGTGCGACCGGCGAGGCAGCGGCGGCTTTCAGCCAATCGCGACGGGTGAATGCGGACATACGGAACCTCTGGGTTTGTGGACGCAAATGAGAATGTGAAATGCAACCGCCGTGCCCGCGACAAGGAGAAACGCCGACACGGCTTGAGGCCAGATTACGCCCGAATGGATGCGCAGGGAATGGGCAATCGCTGACCACGGAGGGGAGAGAAGTGATCAGCGTTGGCATCAGCAGGGTCGCGGTCACGGCAGGCATGGGGTTCTCCGTGGTCGCAAATCAACTGATTTATCATCTTCGCCCGGACCCGCTATTTGGTTATTGTGCGAAGGGTCGAAGGATTGCTCCGACGCAACGGTCTACTGGTGACTCATGACTCATGACTCACGACCAATGACTAATGACTAATGACCAATGACCAATGACTAATGACCAATCGCCGCGGAGGTAACCGTGTCTCGCAACTCCATTCTCGCCGCCGTCATCATTTGTTCGGCAGCCGACCCCGTCGCGGCCGACCCAGGCAAGTACCTCAAGAAGGCCGACACCTGGTTCGCCGGTGATGAGGCCAAGCAGATCGCTGCGAACATCCTGTCCTATCAGTCCGAACTCGGCGGGTGGCCGAAGAACGTGTCCACAACCGCCGCCCCGTTCAAGGGCGATCGCAAGAGCCTTCAGCCGACCTACGACAACGGCGCGACCACCGACGAACTGCGGTTCCTCGCCCGTATGTATGCTGCAACGAAGGACGCGACGTACCAAGCCGCGTTTGACCGGGGCCTCGATTACGTCCTTAAAGGGCAATATGCCAACGGCGGGTGGCCGCAATATCACCCGCCGGGCAAGAGCTACCACCGGCATATCACCTTCAACGACAACGCGATGGTCCGCCTCCTGGAGTTGGTCCGTGAGGTCGCGAAAAACGACACCTACGCGTTCGTCGACGACGCTCGCCGGAAAGCGGCCGCGACCGCCTTCGACCGGGGCATTGCGTGCATCCTGAAGTGCCAGATCAAGGTCGACGGCAAACTGACTGCGTGGTGTGCCCAGCACGATGAGATCGACTTCCGCCCGCGGCCGGGTCGCACCTTTGAGCTGGTGAGCCTGAGTGGGGCCGAGTCGGTCGGTATCGTCCGACTGCTGATGAGTCTGGACAACCCGTCGCCGGAGGTCGTGCGTGCGGTCGAGGCGGCGGTGAAGTGGTTCGAGTCGGCGAAGCTAGAGGGCATCCGCGTGGATGTCGTGAAGGACGAGAAGGGGCCGAAGGGCGTGAACAAGGTGGTGGTGAAGGACGCGACCGCCCCGACGCTGTGGGCCCGGTTCTATTCGATCGAGACCAACCAGCCGGTCTTCGCCGATCGGGATGGGGTGGCCAAGCCGAATCTGGCCGACATCGGATACGAGCGGCGGAACGGGTACGCGTGGTACGGCACCTGGCCGCAGAAGCTCGTGAAGGTCGAGTACCCGGCGTGGCGAAAGCGCATCGCGACAAAGCCGGATCGGTAACCCGCGCTGTGCCGGACCTAAGCATCGGGCCAGGGTAGTTTGTAAGGTTTTTCAACGAGCCGCGACCGCAAGGGAGCGGTTAACGCACCCCGCTCCCTTGCGGTCGCGGCTCGTTGAAAACTCGCACGTAACTGCGGCCATCTGCTTAGCCCGATCTGGCCGTGCCTCTCCACTGCTCACTGTTGTCGTGTAGGCTGATTGTGTCTCGGCCGAGTCGGTGAACTTCGCTGTTTGGCCACAAAGAGAGCGATGTTGTCCGCCCGAGTTCGGCGGCTTGTCGCGATTGCTGTGTTTCGCACTACCCGGCCAACCGCCGGAGAAGGAAGATTCCACTCATTTGCTGGAGGGAAAGACCGGAGCCGTGATCCACTCATTCCCAAGAAACCGGTATTTCTACCACAGCGGTTCCATCTCAGGAGATGGGCGGTTCGTAATATTGCTTCGCACCGATGGGTTGGTACCGGCCATACTCCTGAAGTGATGGACTTCCGCGGGAGGTTGCACGGCTACATCATGCAACATATCTCGTCCACGAGTTTTCGCTGACCAAACTACTCCAACTCCCGTCGTCATGCGCTCTGCGAACGGAAAGTCATGTGAAACGCACTCATCCTTTGCTTCCCAGCGGAATGACGCCATCCCAGGCGGGGGGCGGAGTGCGGTTGTTCTTCAGAATGAACTCGGTCAGTACGTCCTTCCCGCGATCATCGGGCGGGACGCGGTGCAAGTGCCGGTAGGCTGTTTGCCAGTCGCCCGCGAGGAACGCTTCGAGTGCTTTTTCGTATGCCTCAAGGTCCGCGTCGGTGAGCGTACCCTCGGCGTGTTCGGTACCGGGAGGCGGCGCGGGAGGGATCAGTTCGGTCACAACGAGCGGCGTTTCCAGTCCGTAGGGCCGTACCTTCACCAACCGCCGCACGCGGGCCACATCGCGCGAAAGATGTGTTCGCACCGCCTCCGCCGTCGGTTCGTCGATCAGAATCGGTACACGCAGGAGTTTCGTCATGTCCTGCAACCGCGAGGCCAGGTTCACCACGGGTCCGAACACAGTCACTTTCGCCTGTTCCGGCGTACCAATCCCGCCCGCCACAGCCCGCCCGCTCGCGATCCCCACGCCAACCCGAAAACCGTACAACGGGTGACTCGAATCACGGCCAACTGCTTCGAACGCGGCGCGGATGCCGAGGGCCGCGCGGCAAGCGAATTCCACCTTCCCCGGTTGCTCCAACGGCCAGCCCCAAAAGCCCATCGCCGCATCGCCGAGGAAGTCGGCAATGGCTCCGCGGTTGTTCAGGATGTTCTGCGTCATCACACCCAGTGCCGCGCTGACGCGATTCAACACCTCAAGCAACTGGCCGCTGGCTTCTTCCACTTTGCGGGAGAATCCCCGCAGGTCGCAGAACAGCACTGATACATCGGCTTCACGTGGTTCGAGTGCGCGGGGCGCATCTCCACTTGAGAGGACGTTCATCACGCCCGGCGAGAAGAAACGCCGGAAGACGCTTTGCCGTTCGCGCAGCATCTGCACCTGACGCAAGGAACCCAAAATGTCCGCGACCAGTTCGGTGAACTTCACGTCATCCCGGAGTTCGTTCGATTCCCACGGCGCAAGCAGGGTGGAAGCCACCGTACCATTGAAGCGGCCCGCGACATACAGCCCCCAACCAGGGCATGCATCGCAATAAACCGGCGTGCAGAACGCCCAGTCGAACTTTCCTTGCAGGGTGAACGGATCGGTCGGCTGGTTCGCTTCACCCGATGTCGTGCCCCACACGTGCAGTACCGTTTGCTTCTGCTCCTGCACGGCTGCGGTCACGAGCCGATTGCTGGGCGCAAAGTCGCCCTCCTGCGCAAATCGCCGATCCCAGTGCATCGTCCTCATACGCTTTTCGCCCGGGGGCAGCGCGACGATCGCCACAGCATCGGCCCGGCGGATTCCGGCCAGGAGCATATCGACTAGCCGGCCAAACAGATCGGTATCGTTGGACGCGCTGGAAATGACATCCGGCAGCCGACTGAGCACGTCAAGCCGGTGCGGTGCGTCGCGGAAGGCAAGCCGGTCGAGTTCGTGATGCCCGATGGTGCGCGCGTCGAGCAGCGGGCGGTTGTCGCTGGGCGAGGTGGTTGGCCGGCTATTTTCGGTAACGGTGAATGTGGTGTGGCCGATGACGAACGATTCGCCAGGAAGCAGTTCGAACGAATCAGACGCTTTCCCCGCATGGAAAATCGGATTGGTCGCGCTGGGGAATTTGCGAACCTTCAGCTTCCCGCCGTGGACCGTCAGTTCCGCATGCCGGCGTGCGAGGAACGGTTCCCACGGCGCGGACCACTCCGGCGATTCGCGACCAAGAACGACCGTTGATCCGGGCGAAATCGATTTCCGCCACGAATCGAACGAGTTTTCACCTTGCGCGAAAAGAAGCATAGGAATCCGAGGGGAGAAGAGGAGCCGAGCGGCAGGCTTCCAGGCGAACCCCGCCCACAAGGGCGGGGTGTGCGTGGGGCGACCCGCCGCCCCTGCGGGCGGGGTTCGCCTGGAAGCCTGCCGCCCTTGCGGACGGGGGTCGCCTAACTGCCGCCCGGAGTCGGCGTTCCGCTGTTGCTGGCGCGGGCGGTTCCGGCCGCCGGAAGCGAGACGCCAGTTGTGCCCACGGTTGTGGCGGTACCGCTTGTTGGCAATCCTGCCCAGCGACGGAGGAAGCGTGCCACCGGTGAACGCGAACTGGTGTCCATCACCAGTATCATGCCGGCCCACATGATTGCCACCAGGACCAGGACAATCACGATGGCGGCTACGCCCGTGTAACCGAGTCGCCATTGCAAGTCGCGAACCGGCTGTAGCACTTCCTCACGCTGCTCCTGAACGAGTACCACCAGGCCGGTTTCAATCTTATCCGGCCCCACACGGACGCGACGAACAGATGCAAGCCACGTTCCCGAATAGTCGCGAATACCGGGTGTATCGCCGTTGGGCATCGACACCGGGTCGACGTACTTGGCTCCCTCGTCGAATGGAAGATAGGGGTCGTTTTTGGCGACGGATTCATCGGCCCATTTCACCACCGCGTCGGCGTAGTACAACGGCGGGTCGGCTTGGCCCTTCATGTGAGCCCAGTAGGGATGCCGCAGAATCAGTCCACGCCGGCCGTTCTTGGCATCCGGGCGCGTGTCGATTAGCACCGCGAAGCGGTCGGACCGTTCCTGCGCGGATTCGGCCAAATCGATGGTGAGTCCGATGACGCCCAGCGGTTTTGGCTTGGGCCCATCGCTCATCACCGGCACACTGAACGCCACTGTCCAGACTTCGTCGCCGGCGTCCAGTTGGCGGCGGAAGGGGACAGAGCGGTGTGGTCCATGAATGATCCCAGGCGGTGGGGGCTTGGTCGTCGCGGCTTGCTCGCCCACACCGTTAAAGTAGTCGCGGTAACCGCGGTAGCTGTTTCGGTGTGCGGGATATGGCGGAGCCGTACCGCGTTGGAAGCCGTTGGCGTCATCCGCGAACCACACCGATGCCTTGTCGCTCTTGGAGAACTGACGATCACTGCGTGCCTTCCGTTCCCCGAGCAACCGATCGAACTGATCGCCGAGGACAGGGTCAGTTTTGAACGCATCGCCTTTCTGGAGCAATTCGCGAATCTGCGGGGAACGGGCCGCGGCTTCCAGTTGAAGCCAGTGAAGCTGAATCTGCGATGCAAACTGCCGCGCTTCGGTCTGAGCCGCGAAGTGGTTGGCTTCGCGCGAACGCGTCTCAACACCGCGTTCGGCCGTGTTCACTGTTGTGCGGAACAAGTACTGCCCGATGATGGCCATGGCAAGGAAGAGTGCCAGGAACGTCAATCCGGTGACCCATAGAAGCGGCCGCCGCACGCGGCGGATTTCCCACGCATCGAGTGCGCTGAGAACGGCTTGCGGATTTGGAAATCGCTTGCCCGGACTTGAGGCGAGACATTTATCGACGATAGCGGCCAGCCCAGCATCGACGCCGGGCACATTATGGTGTGCCTTGGGTGGCGGCGAATTAAGGATCAGTTTGCGATACGCATTGAGTTGGGCATCCAGTGTGTTGCCGGTGGTCACGTTCGTTGCGCCGGAGGCATTTCGGTGCGGCGGTTCGCCCGTAAGCATGCGGTACATGACCGCACCAAGTGCGTACACATCCCACCGGGCGTCTGGCGTCGCGGTGAGATCGGCCTGTTCCGGGGCCATGTAAAAGAGCGTGCCGAGCGCAGGTGACATTTCATTCGTGAGCCGCGATTGACCAAAGTCGGCGAGCCGTGGTTTGCGGTCCTGGTCGAGCAGAATGTTCGCGGGTTTCAGGTCGCAGTGCAGAATGCCCTTATCGTGCGCGTGCACGAGCGCGACGGCGATGTCGCGGAAGATTGCCACGACTTCATGAACAGAGAGCCGGTGTTGGTGGAGCAGGTCTTCGAGCGAGCCGTTCTCCATGTATTCCATCACGTAATACGGCGGCTCGGATTCCCACCCAACTTCGAAGAGTTGTACGACGTAACGATCGGAGAAGAGATAACGCAGCTTTTCGACTTCCCGAGCCAGTGCGGCCCAATCCAATCCGCCACGGCGTGTGAAGAACTTGATCGCAACGCGCCGGCCGCTGTTGCGGTTCACGGCGGTCCATACTTCGCCATATGCTCCGTGGCCGAGAAACTGCTCGTTTTCGTAACCGGGTACTTTCGCAGGCGGGTTCACTCCGCGCAAGCTCAACTCGCGCGCTGCAGCGCGGTCGGTGTCGCTCATCACGGGCGTCAACCCGGTGTCGCTCACGACGGTGCAGACTCCCATAACCAGAAACCGCGCGGCGAGTCCGGCTTGCGCGCTCTCTCGCAGGATACTGGAAGATAGATGGGAAATGAACGGCCGAGTTATTGGAGGTGGAGTGGAAACTCGGGTGCCGGCGCGACACAATCACTGCATCACCCCGAGGATCACTGTTATGACTCTCTCCCGTCGCGATGTCCTGGCTGCCGGTGCGATGACCTTAACCGGAGCCTTACAACCCCCGTTTGCCAAGGCAGCTGAGAAGAAAAAGAAACTGGTGATGATCGCGGGCTCTCCCAGTCACGGGCCGGGCGACCACGAATTCAACGCCGGCGTTCGGCTCCTGGCGAAGTGCCTGGAGAACTTCCCCGGCCTGGAAACGGTCGTCTTCCTGAACGGTTACCCGAAGGACGATTCCGCATTCGACACCGCCGACGCCATCGTCTGTTATGCCGATGGCGGCAGCAACCATCCGCTCGTTCGCGAGAAGCATCTCGAACGCATCGGCAAGCTCATGGCGAAGGGCGTGGGCTTGATGTGTATGCACTACGGCGTGGAAGTCCCGAAGGATCTTGGCGGCCCGGAATTCAAGGAGTGGATCGGCGGCTATTACGAGCACATGTATTCGTGCAACCCGATGTGGTCGCCGGAGTTCAAGGAGTTCCCGAAACATCCGGTTTGTAACGGCGTCAAGCCGTTCAGTATTCGCGATGAATGGTACTTCAACATGCGATTCCGGGACGAGAAGAGCATTACGCCGATTCTCTCGGCGAAACCGTCCGACGCGGTGCGGGATGGCCCTTATGTCTACCCACGTGGGCCATACAAGCACATTCAGGATGCGAAAGGCCGCTCGGAAGCGATGATGTGGGTGACGGAACGCAAGGATGGCGGGCGCGGGTGTGGCTTTACCGGTGGACACACGCACCGCAACTGGAAGGACGACAACTTCCGCAAGGTGGTACTCAACGCGCTTGTGTGGCTCTGCACACTGGAAGTCCCCGCCGATGGCGTGAAGTCGGAAGTGTCGGAAGACGAGATCAAGGCCAACTGGGACCCGAAGGGAAAGAAGAAGTGAGCCGCACAACAAAGCCCCGGCAGTTCCCAACGCATGGCCCCGAACTGAAGGCCTTGCTCGCGGCGTGTCATCGTAATCCCGATGACGACACGCCGCGGTTGGTGCTGGCCGACTGGCTTCAGGAACACGACGATCCACGCGGCGAGTTGATGCGATTGCAGTGTCGGCTGGCCGCGATGCCAGCCGGCGATCCGGAATACGACACGCTTTTCGAACTGCATCAGCAGTGGTGGAAGAAATACGGCAAGTTGTGGGAGAAAGAAGTCGGTTCGTATCTCTGGAACGTCGGCCCGCATGACCGCGGGCTGCCGACGCTCGGCAACTCCGACTCTACCGCTCACGAACACTGGCTATCGACGGGTGATCTCGAAGATCCAGCAAAGTATCCAAAAGATCTCCTCTCAGTGGCGGTTGCGAACGGCTGGCCGGGAATGACCTGGGTGTTTGTGGAAGACCCGCTCGACTATGGAGATGAAGAGGACTCCGACGACTACGCACTGGATCCCGAAGTGATCGAAGCAATTGCTTTCGATCGTTTCGATCAACCGCCGTGGGCCGATTCGCCAACACCCATCGGCGTCTGCGTTTCCGATGACCTCCTGGTCACGCCGGAGATCATTGATCGCGCCGCGAAGATACCAAACTTACGCGGGCTCGCATTTGTGGACATCACGCCCACACCCGATTTGCTGCCGCGCATTGCGGCGATCAAGACCCTCGAACACCTCGATCTCTCCGACATGCGGCTGACCGACGATGACCTCCGCAAACTGACGCCGCTGAAGCAACTCCGCACGCTCAACGCCATCGGAGGGGCGATCACGGACGCCGGCGTAAAGACGCTGGCCGAATTCCCGGAACTGCGCGAACTGCGCCTGGGCACGCACCGGTTCACCGCCAAGGGGTACCAGTCGCTGGCCGGGCTCGCGAAACTGGAAGTGCTGCAACTGGGGATCGCCAATGACTCAGCCGTGCAGCACTTGAGCGGCTTGACGCGACTTCGCTTTCTGGAATTGCGCGGAACCAAGGTCACCGGCCACGGAGTGGAGAATTTCCCGTTGCTGACGCACCTCATTTTGGATGGGGCGCCTGTCGATGACGAGGGGCTTGCTGGCGTGGCGGCGCTGCCGCGGTTGCGTTATCTGGGATTGCACGAAACGCGTATCACCGGCGCGGCGCTCAAGCACCTCAGCAGCTTGCGCTGGCTGGAAGAGTTGCATGCCTCCGAAACCGCGATTCGCGACAGGGACCTCGTTCATCTCGAACCGCTCAAACAACTCCGGTTGATCGATTTCAATTCGACGCTCGTGACAAAGAAGGGAAGTGCCGCTCTCCAGGCGAAACTCAAGAACGCAATGATCTGGTAACATGTCCGCTCAACGCGAACCGGGCCAAGAGGGACCAGGAAGTGAGCCGAGTCGCAAAGACCAAGCGATTCCCGAAGCACGGTCCCGAACTGCGGGCGTTGCTCGCGGCGTGTCATCGCGATCCCGACGACGACACGCCGCGGTTGGTGTTGGCCGACTGGCTTCAGGAACATGACGATCCCCGCGGCGAGTTGATGCGTCTGCAGTGTCGCCTCGCTGCAATGCCAGCGGGCGACCCCGAATACGACACGCTTTTCGAACTGCATCAGCAGTGGTGGAAGAAATACGGCGAGGTATGGGAAAAGGAAACCGCCTGGCAGTACTCGCATTCAATCCTCTGGGACATCGGGCCGCATAATCGTGGACTGCCGACCATCGGCTCCAACAGATGCAACCTCGCCATGCTGGAAGTGGATGACTTGCGAACGCGACCCGTCCAGGAGATTTCGAGCGTCATCGCCGAGGGGTGGCCCGAGATAGTGTGGGTGGAGATCCGGCTGGATCGTTACAAGGAATCAAACGATCCTTGCTCTATATTTGACAAATCACCCTGGGTCGGATCGCCGACGCCAATTGGAATCTGTTTCGATGACGGCCGGGAAGTATCGGCAGCGATTCTGGAGCGCGTCGCGGCGATACCCAATCTGCGCGGATTGAGTTTCTGTCAGCAACACGCCAGTGCCCGGCTGCTTCCGCGCATCCGGAAGATGACTCAGCTCGAACAACTCGATCTGGGCTACATCGATATGAATGATGACAGGCTGAAATCACTCGCTTCCTTATCGCAACTACGCTTGCTCCGGATGTGGCCCGAGCGAATCACCGACAAGGGCATGAAGACGCTTGCGAACTTTCCGGAACTGCGCGAACTCGTCATCGAGGGCGGGAGTTCTCTGCGGTGGCCGAGCGCCAACCTCTCCGCATCGGGGTTCAAATTAATCAATTCGCTGACGAAACTGGAATCGCTTGCGATTCCGGGGATTACCGATCGCCAGTTACGCTACCTGAGTGGGCTCACCCGGCTTCGCAAACTCGAAATCGAAGGCGCGATCGTTTCGGGCCAAACGGTGGCGGAACTCTTTCCGCTCCTCCATCACCTCGACCTCAGCACCACGAATATCAACGACGTGGACCTCGGCTATATCGGCCGAGGATTGCCGCGCTTGCGATATCTGAGCTTGTGGGAAACGGCAGTGACGGATGCGGGGACTACCCACCTCAGCGGGTTAAGGTGGTTGGAAGACTTGACCATTACCGACACACAAATTGGCAATGAGGCTCTGCCTCACCTGGAGGCACTGCCCAATTTGCAAGAACTGAGGCTCGATTACACGAACGTGACGCAAGCGGGTATCAAGCGACTGGAGAGAAAACGCAAAGGGCTCCGGGTGTTCGGAGGGTCGGGACTGAACCCCGATTAGGGCCAGTCTTCACCACTGCCGCCGAAGGGATTGCAGCGGCAGATTCGCCACGCACCCTTCGCGCAGCCATAGAACGGGCCGTGTTTCTTCACCGCCAGGATGAAGTATTCGCTGCACCCCGGCTGAAAACGACACATCGGCGGCAGCACGGGCCGGATCAGCTTCTGATACCCCCGCACCCCGAGAATCATCACCGCGCTTGCGGCGATCAACGGTCCACGCCAGAGCCAGCGAATCACACGCACGTCAACTCCTGTCGCACGAACGGCATCCCGGGTACGATAAAACCATCTTAGCAAACCGGAGTGCTCGCATGATCTGTCCACTCATGCTGCTCGTTCTGGCACCCAGCGCGCCGGTGCCCAAGACCCCACCGACGGTCGAGGTGGTCGCCAAACGCTATGCTTACCCGCCGCAACTGGTCATCGGCCTCAACGGGATGCCGCAATTGTTCAACGTGGACGACGGGCATTTCGTGGAAGTAACCGTCAAGAACGTGTCGGCGGACATCATGTCCATTTCCTATCGGCGCAAGCTGGTGGAATGCGTGGACGTGAAGGTGACCGATGCGAAGGGCACCGTCGTTTCGGAACGTGGGCGTCACATCGGTTTTCGGCGTGCAACAGACGGGAAGAAACTCGATCTCCTGCCGGGTGAATCGTTCACCGTGATCGTGCATCTGGAACAGGATTGGCCGGAAGAACCGGAACACCGCAATCCGGGCAAATACAAGGCTCGCATCGTCTTCGAGAGCGGGAGAGTGCGAACCGAAAGCACCGCCACATTCGAAGTGGACATTCTCAAGTAGCGGGCTTCGGCCCCAACTTCCGCGCGGCCTGAACGGCCAACTTCACAAGCGATGCCTTCAGTGCATCCAGCGTCGGCTCCGGACCGGGGCGCGGAATCAGAATGAAGTCCACACCGGTCGGCAACTCATGCTGCGAGAGGCGAAACGCTTCGCGGAACAACCGCTTGTAGCGGTTGCGCACGACGGCGTTGCCGACCTTCTTGGATACAGAGCAACCGAGCCGCGGATGCGGCAGGTTGTTCTCACACGCGTACACGATCAGGACGCCATCGGACGCCGACCGCTTCCGCGCGTAGCACCGCTCGAACTCCTCCGGAGTCTTCATGCGGTGCGTTTGTGGGAAGGTCAGTGATGGCATGGTGGTTTCCTGGCGAACCCCGCCCGCAAGGTCGGCGGGTCACTCCACTCTACCCACCGCCCTTGCGGGCGGGGTTCGCCAAGCTGGACACATCAGGCCCACGGGGCGTTCGCGCGCGGATCTTGTGGATGGAGCTTTGCGAACTCCTCGATTAATGCGCGGCTCTTTTCGTCCACTTTTCCACTGGGGACTTCCACCCGGAAGACAAGGTACTGATCGCCGCCGGCAACGCCCTTCCCACGCAGCCGGAGTTTCCTTCCGCTGGAAGTACCCGGCGGGACCGTGACCGTGAGTTTCGTTCCGTCGAGCGTGGGTACATCCACCTTCGCTCCCAGCACTGCCTCTGGAAGACTGATGGGCACGTCGAGGTAGAGGTCGTGCCCCTCGCGCCGGAAGTATGGGTGCGGTTCGATCTTCACTTTCAAGATGACATCGCTGGCACCGGTCGCCTCGGCCGGTACGCGCAGCTTCTTTCCATCTTCGATACCGGCCGGCACTTTCACGTCGATCTGTCGATTGTCCACCGCGATCGAAACGCTGCCGCCTTTCGCGGCCACCTCGAACGGAACCGTGACTTCGCCTTCGATCGGCTCCGCATGCTGGCGTGTCCGCGTACCGCGTCCGCGGCGCCGGGTGGTGCCGCCGCCGAACAGATCGTTGAGATCGACTCCACCCGCTCCACCGCCCATTCCGCCGCCGAACAGGTCAAAGAGTCTCTGCGCCGTTTCCGGATCGATCTGCGTACCGCCCGGTCCGCCGGGAAACCCTCCTGGGAATCCTCCGCCGGGAAAGCCGCCCCCTGCTCCGCCCGGGAAGCCCGTTTGCGGACCCGCAAAGCCGAACTGGTCGAACTGCGCGCGTTTGGTGGCATCCCCCAGAATGTCGTGCGCGGCCTGCACTTCCTTGTACTTGGCATCGGCTTCCTTGTCGCCGGGATTGCGGTCCGGGTGATACTTCTTCGATAGCTTGCGGTAAGCCTTGTTGATCTCCTCCGCCGTGGCGGATTTGGAGAGACCGAGGACTTCGTAAGGGTCGCGGGGCATAGTAATTTCGCGGTCCAGTTTCGCGGGATAAACACATCTATTGTAGAGTGCGCGCCGGCACCCGAAACTTAGATTTGGTATGGGAGCCGGACGATTCGTCGTCTTATTAATCTCCTTGACAACGACGTTTGTACACTATTACCATCTTGCATAACTCGCAATTTCTCGCAACCACCGAATTCCCCTCCCCCATCGGTGAACCAGCGAGTTCCGTCTTGGAGCCGACTCGTGACTCGTTACTTCCTTTGCCCCCCGAAGGGGCGCGCGCAACCGTCATTTCGCGCGTTCACGTTGATCGAATTGCTGGTCGTAATCGCCATTATCGCCATTCTGATCGGGCTTCTGTTGCCCCGGCGTTTCCCGATCAGCCGAAGCAACAACCACCGGTCCCGGGCAAGAAGCAGAGCGGACCAGGAATGAGCCGGCTGTCGATTCACCCCGGCGACGTGACGGGACTCCGCGGCCGCGAATCCTGACGAACCTCCGGTGAGTTGTGGGTGTCTGTGCGGGCATGTTTGAGCCGCACGAACCCGAAACCCCGGAGCGCCTATGCACGACGAAGCCGGTTTTCTGTCCGCGATCCGCCAAACGCCCGCCGATGATGTTACCCGCCTCGTATTCGCTGACTGGCTCGACGAACAAGACGATCCCGGTTGCAAGTTGAAAGCCGAATTCATCCGCCTCGAACTGCGGATGGCCGAAACGCCCGAAAAGAGTCTCAACCGCGTCCGCTGGCTCAAACAACTCCAGAAACTCGCCGCACAACTCAGTCCCTCGTGGCTCGCGGTGGTCAGCCACCCGAAACTCGAAGCCTGCCGTGTCTCATTCCAGTTCCGGTGCCCCAAACAGTGGGAAAAACTCACGCGAACCAACGACGCCAAAGTGCGGTTCTGCGAAGGCTGCAAGCAACACGTCCATTACTGTGATACGTTGCAAGAAGCCCAGACCCACGCCACGAATGGGCACTGCGTAGCGTTATCGCTTGCTCTGGTGCGTAAGCCGAATGACTTGCTTCCGCAATCAATCAACCAACCGATTCACCTGACTCCGGATCAAATCGAACGCATTGGGAAGCCGCCACGTTCCGTCGTCGTTAACTCGCCGATGTACGAATTACCGCCGCCAGCACCGGTTCCCCAGTGGGTGCCAGAACCAGCAGCGGAAGATCGTAATGAACGGCCGAATCGAAGGCGAAATCGCCAGAACCGCCAGCGTCGCCGGCGCAACATCCAGCGCGAGAACTGGGAAGACATGGAGTAACCGCACTGAGGATCAATGTCGCCTCCTTTGCATTGACTTCTTCGAACCACCCGAGGAGACTCACTCGCCTTCAATCCCGCCCTTCTCGCGGTACATTAACTGCATCATCCAATGTGAGGAGAATTCATGGCCGCCGCGGTCGAACCGCTACAAGTCCTCGTTATCGACGACGATAAGCATCTGGCGGACACAATCGCCGAGAGTCTGGAGCGGCGCGGGCACGCCTGCTCCGTTGTCACCGGCGGCAAAGCCGGGGTCGCGAAGCTCGAACAGGAATCGTTCGACGTGGTTCTCACCGATCTGAAGATGGCCGATCTGCACGGACTGGAAGTGGTCGAGCAATGCCGGCGCTTGCGACCTGATGCGGAAGTGTTCGTGATTACGGGTGTGGCCGACGTGAAAACGGCCGTCGAAGCGATGAAACGCGGAGCATCGCACTATCTGCAAAAACCGATCGATCTCGCCGAATTGCGTGCCGTCGTGGATAAATCCGCCGAACGCATTCGCACTGTTCGCGATCTGCGCCAGCAAATCGACGAGAAGTTCGGCTTTGAGGGTGTCGTCGGCAACAGTCCCAAGATGCTGCGGGTGCTGCAACTCTTGAAGATGTACGCGCCCACGCCCGCCTCCGTACTGATCCTTGGCGAGAATGGGACCGGTAAGGAACTGGCGGCACGCGCCCTGCACTACAACAGCCCACGAAAAACCAAGCCGTTTGCAGCCATGAACTGCGCGGCACTCAACGAAAACCTGCTCGACGACGAAATGTTTGGCCATGTGGATGGTGCATACACCGGCGCAAAGGGTGCGCGCAAAGGCCGCTTTGAATATGCCGATGGCGGAACACTTTTCCTCGATGAAGTGGGCGACATGCCCCTCTCGCTCCAGGCGAAGTTGCTCCGCGTGCTGGAGGGTGGCGAAGTCATTCGCATCGGCGCCAATGATCCGGTGAAAGTGGATGTTCGCATCATCGCCGCGACGAACAAGGATCTTCAGAAGGAAGTCGAAGTCGGGCGATTCCGGCAAGACCTGTTCCATCGGCTCAAGGTCGGCACCGTGAGATTACCACCGCTTCGCGAGCACAAAGAGGACATCCCGCAACTGGTCGCCCACTTTCTCAAGGACTTTGCCAAGCGGTACAGCAAGCCTCTCCCCAAAGTCTCCCCAGGAGTCTGGAAAGCATTCGAATCGCACGACTGGCCCGGGAATGTTCGCGAGCTTCGGAACCTGCTCGACAGCATGATGATACTCGACCTGGACGGTGAACTGACGCTGGAGGATTTACCCGAAGACGCCGGGATGAAATCGCTCGGCACTGCGCCCTGCTCGCCCGCCGCAACAGGTACAGATTCCCTTGTCGGCCGTCCGCTCGATGAAGTCGAACGCTACTACATGGAGAAGGCGTTGGAACTGACCGGCGGTAATCGCGAAGAGGCTGCGAAGATGCTTGCCATTAGCGAGCGGACGATGTACCGCAAGTTGCAGGAGTGGAAGAAGGAAAGCGATAAGAAGTTGGAGGGGTGATCGTCGCGGAAGCGGAACCGGTATAATGCGGTCATGAAAGATGACTCGTCTTCCGAACTTCAAAACCTCATCCAGCGCGGGCATACCTATTCGCGCCGAGGTGAGTATGCGCGGGCCATTGAGGCATTCAGCGGTGCCATCGATCTCGACCCGTCCGATGCCGAACTCTACTACCACCGCGGCAACGCGATGGCCGCCGCGGGTCGGTATATCGACGCGCTGGCCGACTTCACGCATGCCGTCGAACTCCGCCCGGACTACGCCGAGGCGTACCACAACCGCGCCACCGCACACGTCGATCACGGCAATCTCGACGCGGCTCTGGCCGATTACACGAAGGCCATTGAACTGGCGCCGGAAGATCCGGATCCCGTCAATGGTCGTGCGGCTGTTTACAGTCGACAGAAGGACTTTGAAGCCGCCTTTGCCGACTACGAGACCGCAAGCAAACTGGCACCAAACACCTTTCGCGTGTATTTCAATCGCGGAAACGCGCGTTCCGCACTCAATCGACACGAGGAAGCCGTAGCCGATTACACGCAGGCGCTGAACATCCAACCGCGGCACGCCCGAGCGTACCTCTACCGTGCCATGTCGTTCAACGCACTGGGCAAGATGACCGAAGCACTGGCTGACCTGAGTACCACGCTCCGTCTGACCCCGACCAACACCGAGGCATTCTGGCTGCGGGCACGCATCTGGAGCGACCAAAGCGAACACGAGAAGGCGATTGTCGATTTCACTTGGCTTTTGAAGCTCGATCCCAAACACGCCGATGCCTTCAACCTGCGCGGAGTGGAATACGCGGAGTTGAAGGAACACGCGAAAGCCATTGCGGACTTCACGCAGGCCATCGCTCTGGACTCAAACGATCCCTCCCCGCGATTCAATCGCGGCTTATCGCACGTCCGCGCGCGAAACTCCCAGGCCGCAGTGGAGGACTTCACCGAGGTGATCCGGCTTGCGCCCAACGATGCGTCCGGGTACTTACAGCGTGGCTATGCCTTTCACGAGTTGCGCGAAGAAGAGCGGGCCATCGCCGACTTCACGCAGGCAATCGAACTGAAACCCGAGAGCGGCCGAGCGTACTTCGGCCGTGCCCTGGCGCACCGCCGAAGGGGCGATCTCACTGCCGCGCTGGCTGACACGACCGCCGTGATCGAACGCAACCCGCAGTCAGACTCGGCGTACAATCTGCGTGCCACGATCCGCTATCAGCTTGGTGATTTCACGGGGGCGCTGGCCGATCACCTGAAGGCGTTCGAGATCGATGCGGACGACCCGGCCACACTCAATCACCTTGCCTGGATGCGCGCCACGTGTCCGCAAGACGACCTCCGCGACGGCTCTACTTCGCTGCGCGATGCGTTGCGAGCGTGCGAATTAACCAACCACGAAGCACCCGGGTATGTGGACACACTCGCTGCGGCGTACGCCGAACTGGGCCGATTTGAGGATGCTGTGAAGTGGCAGCAAAAAGCAGTGGAATTGGCCCCGGCCGCGAGCAAGTCGGAGTACGAAACGAGATTGCAACTCTACCGTGATGGCAAGCCGTTCCGCGACGTGGTGGAAGTGCCGACGGCGAGTGGTGAGGTGGGTGGAGGAAAGAAGGAAGGCGAGGGGTGATCTTCGATCGCAGGGCGGAAGCCCTGTGAGGCGAACCCCGCCTGTACGGTAAATGAGAACGCGGCCTGCCGCATTCTCATTTACTGATACATGAACCCGCTGAGACTGTCGCATTTAACGAGCCGCGACCGTAAGGGAGCGGGCAGCGATTCCCGCTCCCTTGCGGTCGCGGCTCGTTAAGCAACGTGACACTTCCAGCGGCTTCATGTATGAGGGCGGTACGCGGCGAGCCGGAAGCATTACCACGTGCACCCGCCGCCCTTGCGGGCGGGTTCGCCTCACGGAGCGGAAGCCCTGTGCTTTACTTCAGCTTGGTGGTGGAGTCACCGCTGATCGGGCCGGAAAGCGTCATCTCGGCCTTCACATCTTCCATCTTCACGGTGCCGGACAGCTTGATTTTGCCGTCGAACTTTTCCTTCACCGCCACGCCGGTCTTCAGTGACTTCCAGGTGGTGATCTTCAGTTCCATCTCCACGTCCACGGTCGGTTCGCCGTCTTCCTTCATCTTGGCGGTGATCTTGGCAGTCGATTCGACAACCGCGACTTTTTCGTTGTCGAGTTCATCGACCTTCGTGAACTTCTGGCTCACCTTCCCCTTCACGTCGGTGAACGAGTTGCCGAGCAGCTTGTTTAGCGCGGCGGCGTCCACGGTCCACGTCGCGCCGACCTTGACCTTTTCCTTCGGATAGAGGTCATCGTCGTTCTCGATACCGTTGCGGTTGTCGAGTTCTTTCTTCTGCTTGTCGGTGGGGTTTGTGTCCACCAGCGAGTGCTTCCATTTCTTGCCGTCGCGCTCGCTAAAGATCGTTTCCTTCTCCAAAGCTGTCGGCTCGGTGTGGTTCATCTTCATGCCGTTGAAGGTGGCGTTCACATCGGCCCGTTCCTTGATGATCTTCGTCTGGCATTTCGTCACATCGCGCCCCTTCACCTCAATCACCTTGGCTTCTTCCTCGCTCGTCACGGTAAGGTCGAGCTTCATTTCAATTTCCTGGCCGGCCACCTTCACGGTGGTGTCGGCGTCCTTGATCTTCAGTGTGCCTTTGCTGACAAGCACCTGCCCCTTCTCGGGAGCCGGCCCGCGCAGGTCGAACGTTTCATCATCGGCTGCCCGGCTCAGGTTGAGCGTCGTGAACAGCACGGCCGCTGCACCCACAACCCACTTAATCTTGTGCATCACTTCCTCCTTCGAATTCAAATCCTAGCCCCGTCATCATCCAAGTTCGCCGACCAAAGAGCAATATTAACCGGGGAATGTGACAAATCACGACTTTCGCTCTTCTCGAACAGCCGCGAGTGAAACGCGCATCGACGGGAACGCCAGTTCCTCCGGATCCACATCCGCAGGGGACTTCCACTCAATACCCGCAACGGCATCAAGCGGTTTCGCGTTCTCCGGGTTCAGCGCCTTGGCCGTGAAAACGAGATCGACGACCGGATACGTGACTTCGCGATACAGGTACATATTGGGGCACGACATGAGAAAGCGGATGTCTTCAATCTCAAGGCCGACTTCTTCGCGCACTTCGCGGCGTAAGCCCTCTTCCGCCGTTTCGCCGATGTCGATGAAGCCGCCGGGGATACCGAACTTCCCCGCGGCGGGTTCCTTGGCACGGCGAATGAGCAGCACACGGCCTTCCGAACCGAAGATCCACGCCGCTGCCGCCACGGTGGGGTTGAAGAAAAACGTGAAGCCACACGCCACACAGCGCAACGGAATCTGCCCAATGTTTTCGGGCGAGCGAGGCGCAGCGCAGCGCGGACAGAAGCGGAAGAGTTCCGATGGACGCATGGTGTTTCCAATAGAGTGGTCCGCTCGCTCCGCGAGCGAGTCGCCGCAAAGCGGCGACAAGATTCGTCGCTCTCCGAGCGACCCGCTCGCGGAGCGAGCGGACCACTCTCAAGACCGCTATTTCACCGGCTCTAACCCCGCGTTGATCGCATCCCAGAACTTCCCGTTGTACTTACCCTGGTTCTTCCCCATCTTGTTGCGCGTCATGATGACGACAAGTTTCCGCTCCACATCGACCGAAAACGTAGCTGCACTTGCCGCGCCGTGGCCGAACTTCTTCGGCTGACCGTCGAGACCAAAGCCGAACGTCTTGGTCGCGTTCGGGCCGAGTTCTGTCGTCAGCTTATGAGGCAGCATTAACTCGAATGTCTCTTCCGAGAAGAAACGGTATGACCCGTATGCGCCGCGGTTGAGCAGCATCTGGCCGAACTTCGCGATATCGAGCGGAATGCTGTATGAGTCGGCGTGCGTGCCGACCACATCGGTGCCCGTGCAGCCGAGCGGGTCGAGCAGGTGTTTCTTGAAGAAGAGCGGCACGGCTTCACCGCTAATGTTCTCGATGACCTTACCACCCAAAGCGTATCCCCCGCCGTTGTAGGCCCAGGCCGAGCCGACTCTCAGCACGGGGTAACAATCGGCGATGCGATATTCGAGGTCGTTCTGGGTGTCGTCGCCGGTGGGGAACTTCTCCAGGCCGTTGGTGTGCGTGTGCAAGTGGCGAATGAGAAGCGGCTTCTCGACCTTGATGTTGCGAAGAGCGGGCACGAACTTGCTGACGGGATCGTCGAGTTTCAGAAGTCCGCGATCGGCGAGCATGAGCACCAGCGACGCCGACATCGGCTTGGTGATCGACGCCATCCAGCTTGGCGTGTCCACGGTCATCGGCTTGCTGTCGCGGGTGCCGTAGGCTTTGTGCAGCACGATGACGCCATCGTGAACGATGCACACCGCGAACGCCTGGTCATCGTCCCTGGCCCATTCGGTGAGAACGGCGTCGATCTTCGCGGCCGTGCCGGGCTTCACTTTCGCCTCGGCCTCGGTTCCTTCTCGCACCTTGGGAGCATCGAGCCCTTTGACGACGATGGGACCGAAGAATGGCTTGGGGAATTCCTTATCCAGCCCCGTGAGCTTCCGGCGCAGAGTAACCCACGCTTGACGCTCGTAGGCGAAAGCGTCGTTGAGCCGGTTGATCGCGTCGGCATCGGAGGGCATGAGCGAAAGACCCGCCAGCAACCGCGCGAATCGCTCGTCCGAAAGCAGTTCGCCCAGCGTGCGGTCCTTGCAAACATCCGCGATGAGTTTCGTTTGCTTCTTCACGAGTTCGACACTCGCGCCAGCGAGCCACGCGACTTCTTCCGGCCTGGCGGGATCAAACTTCCACGCCAATGCCTTCGCTTCGTCCGCTTTCTCGATTTTGTTCCTTTCTCCCGTGGGCCACCCGGCCAGACAGAACATGGTCTGGTAGCGTTGCGTGGTATGCCCATCCTTGAACTTGAGCGTGTGCACGACGAACACGGGACCGCGGGCGGGTAACGACTTCAGCACGACCCCGGAGCGGTCGTACATCTCCGTATCGACCGGCACACCCAACCGCGCTTGCAGCTTCGCGGGGTCAATGGCGACCGCTCCGCCTGGAACGATGACCGATGGCGACAGCACGGCCTTGATGGTCATCCGTTCGCGTGCAGCTTTTTCTTCAGGGGTTGGCTCTGGTTGCTTTGGCTGCGCGGACGCGATTACCGCAGTGAGTGAAAAAGCGAGAGCGCTGAGGAGAAGTCGCGTGGGGCGGAGCATGTGAAGTGCCCGGTGAGTGCGGAAGGGGGACGCGATCAGTGTACCGGCAGAATCGCGACGGGACAGCAGCTATGACTTGCCCAAAATGAGATCCACGACCCAGCAGCCGCGAGCGTGTTCACCGGGTTGTCGGCAGTGGTTCAGGATGTCGTCGTTGGTGCAGCCGGCATCCTGAAGGGCATCGGCCAGAATTGGCATGCGGTCAAAGGCGTGGTCCCTGTAGATCGATCGCGCGGTGCTGACAACCGCTGGAGTCAACCAGGCTGAATTCACACTGGCGGATACAAACAAGTGGCCGACGATGTCTCGCAGCAATTTCTGCTGATGCTCTTTTTCGATTCTGCACTCTTTCGAAGACCGAACCTCTCCCGAAGCTCTGCGCATTGTTATGCCTGTGATCATGCTTGGCAGATGAATAATTGCCAGATCAGCGCCGTGCCACGCCGGCGATGTGATTCCACAAAAAGCATAATTCGCCGGGTGGCCAGTTGCATATGAGCCGACTCGTTCGCTCGCTTTCTTGCTCGCCGCTCGGCGTTCGACATTTGTGGCCAATCCGTCAGCCAATCGCTCTCCCAACAACACAAGACTCCGGCTCTCATCATCGAACCAATCCCAGGCACGGCGACAGCACGCACAGGCGAAAAGCCGAAGCTTTCGTTCACTGACTCGGTCTTTCACACCGAGCAATTGTGACCTTGCTTCAGCTTCCGTCATCCTCGCGCCCTCACGAGTTGATCGGCTTGCCGCTCCATGCCATGCGGGCTGCTTCGCCGACAGCTTCGCTCAGTGTTGGGTGTGCGTGGGTGCAGCGAGCAATGTCTTCGGCACTCCCCTTGAACTCCATGATCGTGACACACTCCGCGATCAAGTCTGATGCACGCGGGCCGAGAATATGCACGCCGAGCACGCGATCCGTCTTGGCATCGGCTAGCACTTTGACGAAGCCATCTTGCTCGTCCATCGCCTTCGCCCGGCCGGTGGCGGAGAACTTGAACTTCCCCACGCGATACTCGATTCCCTTCTCTTTCAACTGTTCTTCGGTGAGCCCCACACTGGCCACTTCCGGCCAGATATAGATGACACTCGGAATGGCGTCGTAGTTCACGTGTGGCTTCATGCCGGTGAGTTGCTCTACACACACCACGCCTTCCTCGCTGGCCTTGTGTGCCAACATCGGCCCGGCGATGAGGTCACCAATTGCGTACACACCGGGTACGGATGTCTGGAAGTGTTCATCCACCTCCACGCGGCCACTCTTGGCGTCGTATTTAATACCGACATCATCAAGACCCAAACCCGCTGTGTACGGACGGCGACCTACCGCCACCAACACGCGATCGCCTGCAAAGCTCAGTTCCTTGCCATCTTTCGCCTGGGCGGTCACGGTCACATTATCGCCGTTGACCTTCGCGCCGGTCACTTTTGTATCCGTGTGAATCTCAAATCCCTGCTTCACAAGCAGTTTGTGAACCTCTGCTGCAATCTCACCATCGCAAATCGCGAGAATGCGAGGAAGAAACTCCAGCACCGTGACCTTGGCGCCGAGCCGTTTCCACACCGAGCCAAGTTCCAGGCCGATATACCCGCCACCGACAACAATGAGATGCTTCGGTACCGGATTGAAGTTCAACGCTTCGGTGGAACTGACGATCTGCTTGCCATCAAATTTCATAAACGGCAGTTCCGTGCTCTCACTGCCGGTCGCAAGCAGGATATTCTTCGCTTCCAACACATTCTTTGTGCCATCTGCCGCAGTCACTTCGACCTTGTTGCCTTTCACCAACTTCCCCGTGCCATAAACCGGCGTCACGCCATACTTCTTGAAGAGAAACCCCACGCCCCCCGTCAGTTCGCTGACCACCTTATCTTTGCGTTTGAGCATCGTTTCCAGATCGAGCGCGACACTGCCCACCTTGATCCCGTGCCGCACGAGCTTGTGCAGCGTGGCTTCATACATCTCCGATGAATCGAGTAGCGCCTTGCTCGGAATACACCCGATGTTGAGACATGTCCCACCCAACGCCTTGTTCGGGCGCTTCTCGATGCAGGCGGTCTTGAGCCCGAGTTGCGCAGCGCGAATCGCCGCCGTGTATCCACCCGGCCCGCCGCCAATCACGATCAGGTCATAAGTTTCAGGCATGAACTACTCCCGAAGAATTAACCACAGAGACACGGAGACACAGAGAAGACAGAAGAAGAGAGATTGAATTCAACTCAATTCAATTCTTCTGTCTTCTCTGTGTCTCTGTGCCTCTGCGGTTAGCTCTATTTAAATCTCAAATAGTATCCGTTCCGGATTCTCCACGCATTCCTTGATGCGCACGAGGAATTGCACGGCTTCGCGGCCGTCGATGAGTCGGTGATCGTAGCTCAACGCCAGGTACATCATGGGGCGAATGACAACCTGATCGTTGATCGCCACCGGGCGTTTCTGGATGCTGTGCATGCCCAGGATCGCGACTTGCGGCGGATTGAGGATGGGCGTGCTCATCATCGAGCCGAAGATGCCGCCGTTGGTGATAGTGAAGGTGCCACCTTCGAGGTCGTTCACGGTAATCTTGCCGTCGCGGGCGCGTTTCGCCAAAGCGGCGATCTCTTTTTCGATCTCCGCGAAGCTCATTTCATCCGCGCCGCGGACGATGGGCACCATGAGTCCCTTGTCGGTGCTCACCGCAACGCCGATGTCGTAGAAGTGCTGGTGAACAATTTCATTGCCGTCGAGGCGGGCATTCACGAGCGGGAATGTTTTCAGTGCTTCGATCGCAGCCTTCACGAAGACCGACATGAAGCCGAGTTTCACGCCGTGCTTCTTTTCAAATCGCTCGTTGTATTTCGCGCGAAGCTCCTGAATCGCGGTCATGTCCGCTTCGTTGAAGGTTGTGAGCGTCGCGGTAGTGTTCTGACTTTCGAGTAACCGGGCGGCGATGCGCTTACGAATGGGCGACATGGTCTCGCGTGTCGTTCGGCGGTTGCCACTCGGTGCAGGCTTGGGTGGAGAGGGTTGTTTGGTTTCGGTTGACTGCTCGCGCTTGCCATTCGCCTCGGCTTTTGCGGTTGCGGTCGATTGAGCGGCGACGGCGTCTTCTTTCGTAATGCGGCCATCACGGCCCGTGCCTTTCACCTCCTCTGCCTTCAGGCCGGCTTCGGCCAAAACACGTGAGGCAGCCGGGGATGGGATCGCCTCGGCCTTCGAGGCTGGGGCGGGAACGCTGGCTTGCGCTTCACCCCCGGCCTTGCGGTCGGGGTTCGCCGGCTTCGCCGGTTCGGTTGGAGCTTTGGCATCGGTGTTGATCTGCGCCACGACCGCGCCGATGGCGACCGTTTCGCCTTCTTTCACCAATTGCTTTACCACACCCGACACCGGCGCAACAATTTCTTGCGAAGCCTTGTCGGTGCCCATCTCGAAGAGCGGTTCATCCGCCTTCACGAATGCGCCATCCGGCTTAAACCAGCGGTTCAGCGTCGCCTCGGTGATCGACTCCCCGGCGTTCGGCACCGTCACCTGTTCGATTGCCATGCGCGGCCCTCTGTATGACAACGCCCACGGAAGCCCGTGGGCGTGTGATTCGCAATTGCAATTGTTCACTTCCGCCCTGTGCTAAATCCGACGGCCCCTCCGGGGCGAAAACAAGACAGGAGGGGGTTTGGGGGAACCCGCAGGGGGTTCCACCGACAAGTAGCGGCTCATTTCGCGTCGCCTGCTGGTACCTTCGTCACTCCCGATTTTTCCTTCTCGGGCACGCCGTTGCCGTTCCCGGCGGCGTGCTCGGGCGTACTGACCCAGCCAAATCGGCCAGGACCGATCGGTCCCGATGGCGTTGGCGCGAATGCGCCATCCACGATGAGCTTCTGTTCCTTCTCGTGGACGTGGTGCGAGCCGGTTGCGGGGCTGGCACTGGCATCGCGACCAACATACTCGAAGGGGAAGTTCATCGCCCGCAGCCGCGGTTCCACAAAGGTCCACCCGCCCATGTTCTGCGATTCTTCCTGCACCCACACCCACTCGCGTGCGCGGCGATAGCGGCCGAGTACCGCGGCGAGTTGCTGCTCGGGCCACGGATAGAACTGTTCCAGGCGGACAATTGCGACTGCCTGCGTGCCAAGTTCCTCGCGCTTCTTCGCCAGGTCGTAATAGACCTTGCCCGAACACACCAGTACACGAGTCACGTTCTCGGGGTTCACCTTGTCGTCGAACACTTCACGGAAGCTCTGGCCAGTCGTGAACTCGCTGACGGGCGACACCGCCGCGGGCAGGCGCAAGAGACTCTTGGGCGTCATCACCACCAGCGGCTTGCGGAACTTCCGCCGGACCTGACGCCGCAGGAGGTGGAAGTACTGACTTGGCGTCGTGGGGTAAGCAACCTGAATGTTGTCCTCAGCGCACATCTGGAGGAAGCGTTCGAGTCGGGCGGACGAGTGTTCCGGCCCCTGTCCCTCGTAGGCGTGCGGCAACAGTAGAACCAGACCGCTGGACCGGCTCCACTTCGATTCGCACGAGGTGATGAACTGATCGATGATGACCTGTGCGCCGTTGGCGAAATCGCCAAACTGCGCTTCCCACATCACGAGCGATTCGGGGTCATCAAGTGAATAGCCAAACTCGAAGCCCATCACCGCCGCTTCCGAAAGCGAGCTGTCGTAGACATCGAACTGTGCCTGCTTGGAGTCGAGATTGGCCAGTGGGTAATACTCCGCGCCGGTTTCGTAATCGACAATCACGGCGTGGCGTTGCGTGAATGTTCCGCGTCGGCTGTCCTGCCCGCTGAGCCGCACCGGCGTGCCTTCCATCACCAGCGAGCCAAACGCCAGCGCTTCGCCCGTGCCCCAATCCACGCTGCCGCGTTTTTTGATGCTCTCCATGCGGCCGATCAGCGTTTTCACCAAGTTCGGGTGAACGGTGAATCCCGTGGGGAAGGTGCCAATGGCATCCGCGATGCGGTCGAGTGTCCCCTCGTTCACGCCCGTGTAAACCGGCTCGTGCGTGTAGCGGGGGGCGAAACTCTTCCACACGCCGCTGAAACCTTGCATGCCGCGTTTGCGGCTCTCGCCCTTCTTCACCATCTCCTTCACTTGCTTGTGCGCGTCTTCCAGTTCCTTGCGATACTCCGCCGTGACAACTTCGGCCTCGTGGAGCGCACCGGCGAGCTTATCGTCGAACTCGCGACCGAGATCGGCGGTCACTGCTTCCGCCACACCCGTATGACTGGGTTCGCCGGCAAGCTGTGCGGCATACACCGCCGAGATCGGCGGTTTCTTGGCGATCACCTTGGCCTGAAGCGGCTGCGTGTAGCCGGGGTTATCGCCCTCGTTGTGCCCCCACCGGCGGTAGCAGACGATGTCGAGCACCACATCGCGTTTGAACTTCTGCCGGAACTCCAGTGCCAGTTCTGCCATCGCCACGCATGCTTCCGGGTCTTCGGCATTGATGTGGAAGATGGGCGCCTGCACGAACTTGGCGATGTCGGTGCAATATTGCGTGCTGCGGCTATCGCGCGGATTGGTGGTAAAGCCGATCTGGTTGTTCACCACAATGTGAATGGTGCCGCCGGTGCGATAACCGGCGAGGTTCATCAGGTTGAACGTCTCCATCACCACGCCTTGCCCCGCGAACGCCGCGTCGCCGTGGATGATGATCGGTACGCCAGTGGTGCGGTCCTTGTCGCCGTGTCGGCGTTGCTTGGCACGCACACGCCCCTCCACCACCGGCGCAACGATTTCGAGGTGGCTAGGGTTGGGGGCAACAGACAGGTGAATCTTTCCACTATCGGCGGTTTGGAGATCGGCGGAGAAGCCGAGGTGATACTTCACATCGCCATCGCCGTCGTGCGTCGATTGCGGCAGGTAATTATCTTCAAACTCGTTGAAAATCTCCGCAAACGGCTTGTCCAGCGTGTTGGCCAGCACGTTCAGCCGGCCGCGGTGGGCCATACCGATAACCAGTTCCTTCACGCCGAGTGAGGGCCCCTTCTCGGCGAGCGCATCGAGAATGGGAATGAGCGTTTCGCCGCCTTCGAGCGAGAATCGCTTCTGACCAACGTACTTCGTGTGCAGGAACTTCTCGAAGAGTTCGGCCTGGTGCAGCGTGATGAGGATGCGGTATTTCTGCCGCAATTTCAGGTGCGGACGATTGCGGGTTGGTTCGATTCGCTCGGCGAGCCACTTGCGCATCTCAAGCGAGTCGATGTGCATGTATTCGACGCCGATGGTGCGGCAATAGGTCTCCTTGAGCCAGGCGATGAGATCGCGCAGAACGATCGGCCCATCGAGGCCAAAGAGCATGCTGCCGTCAACAGTGCGGTCGAGGTCGGCTTCCGAAAGGCCGAAATGTTCGAGTGCCAGCAGCGAGTGCGAGGGCGGTGGGTCAGCCGAAAGCGGATCGACGTGAGCCTGAAGGTGTCCGGCTTGCCGATACCAGAACACGAGCCGCGTGACACCGGTTTGCACGCGGACATCAACGGGGATGCCCAGCGTGGTGGGTGTTGCCCCACCGCCAGGGAGCCGACCCGCGAACTGCATACCGGCGAAGAAACCTTGCCAGCTTGGTTCGACGGAGGCGGGGTCTTGCTGCCACCGGCGGAACTGCTGGTCCACGTAATCGGCGTTCTCGCTGAACATGCAGAATGGCTCCGGATGGCGCGGCGGGCCGTGCGGATGGGTGCGGCGGGCTGATGCTGCGGGAGAGCCTACGGTTACACATAGCACCGCCGACGAGTGAGACAAGGCGAGTGCACGCTGTCCTGACCGCGTTCATAGGAATTATACACTCACGATCCGGAGAGACGGCCGGAGTGATCCTCAGTCGCTGCTTTCGTCGGATGGGTTATGTGTACCGCCGTAGCGGTAGAGCAGTTTCAGGCACTGGATACGAGCGGGCGACAGTTTCCAATCCTGGTCCGCGGGTTTGAGCACGAACGTCCTCTCGCACAGTCCGCGGCTGCAACGCTGGCCAAACGCAACATCCGCTGGCGTCTGGCTGAAGATATTGCACGCGTTCGGACATGCACCATGCGCAAGAAGTAAGGCCGCTATCTCTGGTTGTTCACGCTCAACGGCGAGATGGAGAGGAGTGTTAAAGGTACTGGGATCACCGTTGGTGTCGCTGGCTCGTGGCGCGTGAAAGTCTGTCCGAGTGTCGAGGCTGGCCCCGTGTTTGAGCAGGAGCCGCGTCATCTCCACGTCTCGGGCACTCACTGCATGGTGAAGGGCCGTATAACCGTTGAAGTCTTGCGCGTCGATCTTGGCTCCGTGTTGAATCAAGAATCTCGCGATGTCAAACCGCCGCGCGTAGACTGCGGCGTGCAACGGCGGCCAGTTCAATGTTCTCTTTGAGTTTGCCTCCGGGTTTACCTCCGCGCCATGATGAATCAAGATTTCCACCATTCGCAAGTGCCCGCTCTCAATCGCCCACAAGAGAAGCGGAGTTGATTCCCAACCCGGCCCATCTGAACGGACATTCGCCAGTCGTTTCTCCCAGCCGAAGTAGCTGGCGACGCGGAAGCAGGTTTGCACTTCCTTCCACTTATTGAGAGCCACAGCCGAGAAGATGTCGAGTGTCGCACCGTGCTTGAGGAGTAATTCGGCGGTGTTGATGGACCCCCACCTGGCCGCATGTTGCAGCGGCGTGGCACCGCTTTCGCCGGGGTCGTTTACCTTGCCACCGTGGGCCAGAAGCAGTTCCAGCACGCCGACGCTGTCCGATGCCGCGGCGAGATGAACAGGAGTGGGGGAACGTAATTTCGTGAATCGCGCCGGCGTATTCACAGCATCGGGACAGCGCAGGATCGCGAAATATGCCTGAATGACGTTTCCCCTCCACGCGGCCGCGTGAAGTGGTTCGCGGTTGTTCAAGCCGTTCACGCCCGTGGTGAACACCGACACAACCAGTGCGAGAGGTGTCATGAGCGGTTCCTTCCGGTCGAGTCACACGACGGGAAAATCCTAACCGATCAATCGAGCCGGATGCCAGAGCATCGCAACCGTCGTTGGAAGACGGCGAGAAGTGCGAGCGAGACTTGCGGAGTGAGTCGCAGTCGAGAGACGCCGGTGGGAGTCGAACCCACGGTTCCACCTGTGGCAGATCACACCGGTGAATTGCCCGCATACTTCTTCCACACCTCGACGGCGGTTTTCGTCGCGTTGTGTTTCTTCACAACCTTGAACTCGCCAGCAACCATGAAACCCAAATGTTTCAACTCATGCGGTAACTCCGCGTCCATCACCACCGCTGGCTCCAGTTCAAACACGCGGACGCCGTTGCTCGTCGTGGTCTTGACTGCGGCCCTCGTCCAGCCTGATGGAAAGTGACCAGAAACCGTGTGCCCGATTCTATGATCCACGACGAGTTCCGCGTTGGCGATCCGCACGTCTAAACTTCCGCCAGGCATGCTGCCGCAAATCACGCTCACCCCATGTTCCGCCGCAGCGCCACTCGGTTGAGTCGCGGCGTTGGACTCGGCGGGGTCGGCTTCCGAGGAGTCGATTGCCACCTTCTTCCGCCCGCGGTTGCTCACCTTGTAGCTGGCGATCGATTCCGGCCGGATGTACCAATCCCCGTTCCGCTTAACAGCCGACAACTTCCGGTTGTTGATCGCAGTGCGCACCGATGACTCGGTGAGACCGAGCTGCGCGGACGCGTCCTTAACGCTGACCGTATACGCTGCGGATGCCTGCTCTGGCGTTTGACCGGCGGCGAGCAGTTGCTTGCGGCCCACTAGGTCCGCGAGGACGCGGTACACCGGATTCTCGAACACCGCTTTCGTGACGATCGCCCGGCCCGGCTGTGTGGTCGTGTCGAGAATCGGGTTCTCGGTGCCGTAAACCAGCGAGAGCAATTCAGCCGGGGAAACGGCCAGGTCATTCACTGCGGCCGTGACACGCGCGAGGAAAGCATTCACCGCGGCGGGTTGGTCCGGATACTCGACGACTTCACCGGACACAAGCGAGTAGAGATGCTTCGCGCCTGCCGTGCGTTGAGAACTGTTGATGATGGTTTGTGCGGTGGGGTGCCCGTTCACGGTACTCTCCGATTTGTAATCGCCCCGATGCCGGGAAAGGCAGTCGGGCTCAGAGGATTTCGCTCACTCCGAGATAGCGGACGTAGACGTTGAGTTGCTGGTAGTGCTGTTTCGCGAAGTTCGCCATCTCACGGAGCGCGTCACCCTGCGCGATGATGCCGGACACCGAGACCGCGTACACCAGCGTCGTGTCTTGATACACCGTGCCTGCGTGCTGCCACCCGCCCGCGACCACACCAGGGAACAACGAGAAACCGCCGAACAACCGAATCAGTTCGGCTTGGAATACATCGTGGTGCGTTTGGAGAAACCGCACCTTGTTGTTGTCTTCGGTCGGGATGAGGATTTGCACCTCGATCATCGCCGTTCCCTTTTGGGATTCCCGGAAGTCCGGGCCCTGTTGGCTGGTTTAGCCGACAATGTCTTATATCAGTTCCAAGTGACTAAATGCAACTAAAAAAACAGATCGTTTTTCGTCGTTTTTCGTCGTTCGATTGCCGCGCGTCGTTTCAAGAGTGCGTGTCAGGTGCCACGGTCGTTGGTGGCGTGCTGGTTGGGGGAGTGGACTGAAGTGCGGGGCGAGAGGTGAAATAACTCAGAGCATTTCGTCGAGAGACGCCGGTGGGAGTCGAACCCACGGATCAGTGCTTTGCAGGCAACCTACCGGGCCGCCGGGCAGCGTCTGGATTGTCGGCAGTTATTGCTCTGTTTGAGAGCCTTGGATCGCTGAGCTTGGTTCAACGGTTGGCTCGAGCGGATATTGGTTTTTACTCCGAAGGAGTCGTATTCCTCAGCCCAGGGTCACGTGCGCAGCACGCGCACCCTGGGTTACGGTCAACGCCCTCGGGCAACATTCGTTCCCCAGGGTGGCGCCCGCTCTCGCGTGCTGCCCCTGGGCTGAGGAATACAACCCCTCCGGGGTACAGAAACTCACAAATGCCTATCTAACAGAGCACGCAGCCATCAGTCTTTCGGTGCAGTCTCGGCGTCGCCGGTCGCACGCAGATGAGCCTTGCTCAACTGATGGAAGTCCGGAACCTGGTCGGCCAGCAACCGGTTCGTGCCGGCACCAATAACGACCCAGCCGTCATCCCAACTACCATCGTCTTCGCGGAGCTTGACGACGCGACCGACAGCGGCAAATGGTTCCGGCAACCATGACATGAGCCTCAGCTCGCCGTTTTCGAGCTTCTTCACAAGGCGACATTGCCGGTAGAACACTTGTTTCGCCATCGCTGTCTCCACCGCGAACGTTCGAAGTATCCCCGCCAGGAATCGAACCTGGTCCGCGACCTTCGCTAAGAGCCTATCCGGTTAACTTGGTAGCTCGGTACGTGATCAGTGCAAGGGCGAAGTGCAAGGTGGCCAGGTAGTTTTCGGGCTTCTTGCACCATCGGATCAGCACCGCACGGAACCGGTTGAGCCAACTATGCGTGCGTTCTACCAC